>JABLTS010035271.1_pt1 | contig 54978 bp, 32 predicted proteins | sample 7160081 | NCBI WGS metagenome assembly JABLTS01 (sample SAMN14651231, study PRJNA627086) | human gut metagenome | isolation source: feces | host: Homo sapiens | reverse complement strand
GCTCTGTAAACCCCATCCGAAGCAAGACCAAATATAGCTTCTGCAAAGGAGCTTGTGGAATGATACAGTTGCCCGCTGCATTTCAGGTATCTTGATTGAGTTTTATGGTAACATAAATCCTAGATAGATGATCACTCTCGACATAACCCGGCTTACAGTCCAACTCATTCCCTTTCATAGTATTTTCTTATATTTTGAACAAAAAATACGGCACGGAGACATTTGTTTTGCCTCTGTGCCGTATTTTTGTATTGTTGGTTATTCTTTATCCTTGTGTAAACCTTCATCATATCCTGAAGCATCCGCCACCTATAAATTCTCTGAGTATGGAATTTGCTGGTATGTATTCTGTGTCTATGTCGTGGAACATATCTATCAGACGCAGAAGTCTCGCCGCATCCTGGTAATGCTCTGAAGTCTCATCTACCCCGAGCAGCAATGGTCTCGCCTCACGCCGTATGGCGGTATATTCGTACAACAGTCCCGAGTTAAACATCTCATCAGCCTCGCTCTCATATGGGAAGATATATTTCTCCTCTCCCCTTCTGACTGAGCTCCACATGGAAAGTGTCTTCTCCACATCGTTCCCTCTGGTCCTGCTGTCTCTGACTATTCTCCTGAGCAGTCTGCTGTCTATGGTTGAAACCTTTGCCGGCTCGCCGTCCTCACCTTCAACGTACAACTGATTAAGGGGACTTATGTATATCTTGTACTTGTCTTCATCCGCCAGTCCGTATGTCATCTTCGGGTTAAGCGAATGGATTCCTTCCATGATGATAACATCATTTTCACCTATTTTGAGAAGGTCCCCATGATATTCCCTCACTCCGGTCTTGAAGTTGAAAACCGGAAGCTCTATCTCTTCACCGTCCAACAGCCTTGTCATATCCCTATTAAGTGTTTCAAGATCCATGGCCTCCAGGCACTCGAAATCATAGTTGCCATTCTCATCCTTAGGATTGTCTTCACGGTTCACAAAATAGTTATCCGCAGCTATCGCATGTGGTCTGAGTCCCATGGCACGAAGCTGGATACTGAGTCTGTGGGAAAGTGTTGTCTTGCCCGCCGAGCTCGGCCCGGATATCAGTATTATCCTACGCTTCTGTTCGGAAACTTTTCTGGCTATCTCATACATGCAGTTACTCTGCATAGCCTCGCATACCAGTATGAGCTCCAGTCCCTTTCCTGAATCGATCATCTCGTTCAGCCTGTCGATCGAATCGATACCGACTTTCCTCGCCCACTCCTTTGCAGTTGTCTTTAATGATGTTATACTTCTCTGCTCATCACCCATATAAATATCTACTCCATATCCGATATAAGTCTCAATGCCTCTTCCATGCATTCCTTTTCATGTGTGAGCTCACCGGCACGCCGTCTGGCATTGACCGTATCCGCCTTCTTCAGTCCATCAAGGACTTTTCCGGTCGAATCAAGCTTATCCCTCAGATACTCTCCGAGGATCTTGTCATGATTATGTATGAGGTAATATCCGTATTTATAATATACTTCATCCATGGCTGACTTATTACCAAAATCCTGTGCTGTCACATCCACGTTCAGTACAACGTAGTATTTGCCAGCATCTATCAGCATTTTTTCCTCTGTGATCTTCCAGCCATTCTCTGCGATGTACCTTCTCAAATGCTCTGTCTCCGACTGGGGCTGCAACACGAGCTGACCGGCTGACTGTACCACATCCATGCCGGCTTCAAGTATATCCGTTATGAGGATTCCTCCCATGCCGGCTATTATGATGGAATCCACCTCACCCGGAGAGATGGTTGCAAGTCCGTTTCCGAGTCTCAGATCAATACGGTCTGTCATATTCCATCTGGCTATATTATCCCTGGCTATAGCACACGGACCGGTTCTAACATCTGATGCTATGACCCGGTCCGATATGCCATTTGCCACAAGGTATATGGACACAAATGCATGGTCGCATCCAATATCACACACTCTGCCGCCGGGCTTTACCATGTCGGCAACAGTCTTCATACGAAGTGACAATTCTATATCTTTCATAATTATTATCCTCGCACCATCCATGCCAGATCGCGCGGTCCTCTCTGCTAGTTATACAGGAAATCCTTGAGCTTTCTGCTTCTGTTAGGATGTCTCAGCTTTCTGAGCGCCTTTGCCTCGATCTGTCTGATACGCTCTCTTGTGACATTGAACTCCTTGCCGACTTCCTCAAGGGTTCTTGGTCTTCCGTCATCCCATCCAAATCTGAGCTTTATAACTCTCTGCTCTCTCTCTGTAAGTGTGCTGACTACCTCGTCGAGCTGCTCGTGCAGCAGTGTCTGGTTTGTCGCCTCAACAGGTGTAGGGATACTCTCATCCTGTATGAAATCTCCAAGATTGCTGTCCTCCTCCTCACCGATAGGAGTCTCCAGTGATACAGGCTCCTGTGCGATCTTCATGATCTCCTGAACTCTCTCCTTTGGAAGTCCCATAACCTCTCCGACTTCCTCTGGAAGCGGCTCTCTGCCGAGCTTCTGAAGCAGATCTCTGCTCACTCTGGTAACCTTGTTGATGGTCTCAACCATATGAACCGGGATTCTTATGGTTCTCGCCTGATCTGCGATGGCCCTTGTGATGGCCTGTCTGATCCACCATGTCGCATATGTTGAGAACTTGTAACCCTTTCTGTAATCAAACTTCTCCACGGCCTTGAGCAGACCGAGGTTACCCTCCTGTATTAGATCGAGGAATAACATTCCACGTCCAACATATCTCTTGGCTATACTTACAACAAGTCTGAGGTTGGACTCAGCAAGCTTCTTCTTTGCCATCTCATCGCCTGCCTCCATTCTCTTGGCAAGCTCTATCTCCTCCTCCGCGCTGAGCAGAGGCACCTTTCCTATATCCTTCAGGTACATCTTGACAGGATCCTGTGTTGTGCTTGATATATCACCTGTATCTGTGAAATCTATCTTCTCAACATCCTCGCCCTCAGCGATCACGTCCTCGTCAAGTGTTGGCTCCTCCTCATCGTCATCTGTTATCTGAAGTATGTCCACACCGTTCTTTTCAAGGAAATTGAAGATCTTCTGCATGGTATCCAGATCAAGGGCAACCTCCTTGAGATCGTTAAAATGCTTGATGAGCTCTGTGTCCTCTATAACGTTCTTCTTGCTGTGAGCTATGTCAAGCAATTCCTGAAGCTTTGTGTTGAACTTTGCGTTGATCGCATCGTCCTCACTCACCTTGATCATATACTTGTCTTCATTTGAATTGATCGCATCCATTGTACTCATATCTTTCCTCCACATAATGTATTGTTTATTTCTTATAAAATAACTTTAAACTTTTCTATCTTTTTCCTGTCCTTGATGAGCTGCTGAACCTTCATCATGTCATTCTCGCTCTCAAGCTGTTTTTTTATGCTGGCAAGCTTTATCTTTTTCACGACCTCGGTTATGGCATTGCCAACCTCCTCCTCGGTCATGTCTATCGCCAGATCTGTCTGGAGCATGCCTGCCACCAGTCTCTGTTCCTCCACATCCTGGAATGTGTTCACCACCACAGCGGGCTCAACCTTGTGCTTCTCCCTGTACTGTGAGTACAGCTTGTCCGCTACGGTCCGGTATATTCCCGGCTCAAAGTCCGCCTCACTCACCACGCCGTCAAGTCTGGCAAACAGCTCCGGCCGGTTCACAAGCCATGTGAGCAGCAGCTTGGCGGTCTTATTATCCTTTGTCTCAGGTCTTCCCGGAGCTCCCGCGCTCTGGTCTCCCGGAAACTCTTCATAGCCCTGCTGTTCCTGGAGTCTGCGGGTCTCCCGCTCCACTATCTCCGGCTTTGCCGTGCCCGCAACACCGTAGGCATGTACCTTCGCGGCAAGGGCATCCTTGTCGATCACATATTTCCTCGCTATGGCATCGACATAATTATTTCTCTCCAGGTCGTCCTCAATATATGCCAGTTCCCTCGCTATCTGGTTCTGGAACTTGGTCAGCTCACCCGGATCGCTCTGGTCATATTCCTCAGAATATATCCTTGCAAGGAACATCATTCCGCTCTCAGCTTTCTTTATCCTCTCCTCAAATGCCTCGCTTCCAAGGTTCTGTATGAACTCATCGGGATCCTTGTACGGTCTCATATTGATGACCCTTGCGCCGACTCCGACCTCCCGGAGAATTGCTATGACCTTCTTCGTCGCCTCCACGCCTGCGCCGTCACTGTCGTACGCCAGATAAACCTCATCGGCATATCTCTTTATTATCCCAGCATGTCCAAATGTAAATGCCGTTCCAAGGGATGCCACGGCATTGTCAAATCCTGCCTGATGTATGGAGATGACATCCATATATCCCTCACAGCATATAAATCCTTTTCTCCTGCTCCGCCTTGCTATGTTCATGGCAAACAGCGTATGGCTCTTGTCGAACACCGCAGTATCACTGGTATTTATATATTTCGGTTTTCCATCGCCCATGACTCGTCCGCCAAATGCGATGACCTTGCCGTTTATATCCAGTATCGGGATCATGGCTCTGTTCCAGAACTTGTCCACACCGCCTTCCTTCTCGCTGATCTCAACAAGTCCCGAGCCCTTCATCTGATCATCTGTATATCCCTTGCTCTTCAGATACCTGTACAGATCATCCCTGTATATATCTGAATATCCAAGCGCAAATTTATTTATCGTCTCATCAGAGAGACCTCTTGTCTCGTGAAAATACTCATAAGCCTTCTCACCATGCTGGCTGTGCTTCAATATATAATGAAAATATGCAGCCGCAGTCTTGTTCATCTCCCTGAGCGTTATCTTATACTGCTCCCTCGACCTCTCCTGGGCGTTCATGGACTTCTCAGGGAGCTGTACTCCAGCCCTCTCCGCAAGCCTCTCCACCGCCTCCGGGAAATTGAGGTTCTCATATTCCATGACAAATGTAAACACGTTGCCACCGACTCCGCAGCCGAAGCAGTGATACATCTGTTTTTCCCTGTTGACCTTAAATGACGGAGTCTTCTCATGGTGGAACGGACAGCATGCCTCGTAATTCGCGCCTTTCTTCTTAAGGCTTGCGTAGCTTCCGATAACATCCACTATATCATTTCTTGACAAGACTTCATTTATCACGTCATCCGAATAATACAATTCGATTCCTCCTGTTTGTCAGGTATGCTCAGACCTTCCAGGACTTCGGTATATATATACTCTTAAATGTCTCTATCGCATAATTGTCTGTCATACCAGCTATGTAGTCGCACACGACTGTCTGGGGATCCTCTCCCATATATATCATCTCAACACATTCATTTGTCAGCCTGCTGGCGTCCTCAATGAAGTATTCATACAATATCCTCAGCATCTTGTCGGCCTTGAGCTCCTCGCTCTTGGCTATCGGGTTAGTGTAGAGATATCTGAACATGTATGTTCTCAGCTTCCCCAGAGCATCCCCGATCTCCGCCGACATACCGACATAATCCTTGTCCTGACTCGTATTTATCACATCATGTATGAGACAGTTCAGTCTTGTGCGGGTATTCTTCCCGAGAATGTCGGTGATATTGGTCGGAAGATCCTCCTCCTTCAATATGTTACCCCTTATCGCATCATCTATATCATGATTGACGTACGCTATCTTGTCTGCCAGTCTCACACACTGTCCCTCCAGCGTATGCGGAGTGCATGATGTCTTATGGTTTAGCATTCCGTCCCGAACCTCCCAGGTGAGATTAAGTCCCTCACCACGGTTCTCAAGACGTTCCACAACCCTTACGCTCTGAACATTGTGGCTGAAATTATTGCCCGCGCAGGCCGCAAGTGTCCGCTCACCGACATGTCCAAATGGCGTATGTCCCAGGTCATGTCCCAGCGCTATCGCCTCCGTCAGATCCTCGTTAAGCCTGAGTGATCTGGCTATCGTCCTTGCTATCTGCGACACCTCCAGAGTATGGGTCAGTCTGGTCCTGTAGTGATCATCACCCGGCGACAGAAATACCTGAGTCTTATGCTTAAGTCTCCTGAACGCCTTGCAGTGGAGTATCCTGTCCCTGTCTCTCTGGTAGACCGTTCTGAGGTCGCACTGCTCCTCCGGTCTGTCACGTCCTGTGGACTGATCACTGAACGCCGCATATCTGCTGAGCACTTCGTGCTCCCTTTTTTCCTGCTGTTCCCGTATCGTCATAGAATCTCTCCTATCACATGATCAATATTTCTTACCACACATTTTTATTATTCTCCGTTTTTTCTCAAAATCCTTTTTTATTTTTCAAATTTTCTGAGGAAAGAATGACATGATAGTAAGTATAGTGATATACTTATCTAAGATTTTTGAGGTGAATGACATGTTTGATTTTGAAGAAGAACTTAAGAAGCTCCCCCATGTCCCAGGAGTATATCTCATGCACGATTCGGGGGATCATATTATATATGTAGGAAAAGCCATAGATCTGTACAACAGAGTACATCAGTATTTCCAGACCGGCTACAAGAAATCCCCGAAGATTCAGAAGATGGTATCCCATATTGCATGGTTTGAATATATTGTCTGCGGTTCAGAGATCGAGGCTCTCGTTCTAGAGTGCAACCTTATAAAGGAGCACAGACCGCATTACAACACCATGCTCACAGATGACAAGGGTTATCCCTATATCCGCATTACTGTGGATGAGGATTACCCGCGCATACTGTACAGCCATCAGATGAAACGGGATCACTCCAAATATTTCGGCCCATACACCAATTCCAAAGCGGTGAAGGATATCATAGAGCTGCTGAAAAAGCTGTATCACATCAGGAGCTGCAACAAGGTTCTGCCAAGGGATATGGGCCTTGAAAGGCCCTGCCTGTATCACCAGATAAAGCAGTGCATGGCGCCCTGTCAGGGATATATCTCCAAGGAGGATTACAACAAAAATGTCCAGGATGCCATAAGCTTTCTGAACGGCAACCACGGTCATGTGATCAGGGATCTCGAAAAGCAGATGAAGGAGCTGGCCGAGGATATGGAATTTGAACAGGCCGCCGAGATCAGGGATCTGATAAAGAGCATCCATCACATTGAGTCCACCCAGAGAGTCGGTGACACAAGCGCAGACGACAGGGATGTGATCGCCATGGCCACCGATCTTGGAAATGAGTGTGTCATATCCATATTCTTCATAAGATCCGGCAAGATGATCGGCAGGGAACACTACCACATGAGCGGCGTAAATGCTGAGGCTTACAGCACGATCATGGAGTCTTTTCTCAAGCAATACTACGCTTCCACTCCATATCTGCCAAAGGAGATCATTATCGAGCAGCAGATCGAGGACTACAAGGTCATCGAGGAATATCTGAGCGCCCGCCGGGGAAGTCAGGTACACATCATTGTTCCCCAGAAGGGAGACAAGCAGAAGCTTCTCAAGCTGGCAAAGGACAATGCTTTTCTGGTCATGAACCAGGATGCCGACAAGCTCAAGCGTGAAAAGGAGCGCACTGAGGGTGCGGCAAATGAGCTGGCACAGCTTATCGGAGTTTCATCCGCAAGACGCCTTGAAGCATTTGATATATCGCATATAAGCGGCTATCACTCCGTGGCATCCATGGTGGTATTTGAAAACGGACGCGCCAAGAAGAATGACTACAGAAAGTTCAAGCTCAGGACCATAGACGGGCCGGATGACTACGCAAGCATGAGGGAGGTACTCACAAGAAGGTTCACAGACGAGCGGTTTAATATCTACCCTGATGTACTCATGATGGATGGCGGCCGGGGTCAGGTCAACATAGCTCTGGAGGTTCTTGACGAGCTTGGTCTCAACATCCCGGTATGCGGAATGGTAAAGGATGACCACCACAGAACCAGAGGACTCTATTACAACAACAAGGAGATAGATTTCCCTGCAAATACACAGGCCTTCAACATGATAACAAGACTTCAGGATGAGGCCCACAGATTTGCAATCGAGTACCACAGAAGTCTCAGAAGCAAATCCCAGATTCACTCAGTTCTGGACGATATTGAGGGCATCGGTCCGGCAAGGAGAAAGGCTCTTCTGGCATACTTCAAGGACATAGACAAGATCCGTGCCGCCAGCATTGCTGATCTCGAGATCCCGCAGGGAATGAACAAGACTGCAGCCACTGCGGTATATAACTTTTTCCACAACGATAAACAGAAGTAACGAGGATTTTATGATGGAATACAACTTTTTTGCACTTATATCACGAATGAAATATATTGACAGATGGGCACTCATGAGGAACAACCGCGAGGAGAATCTGTGTGAGCACTGCCTGGAGGTGAGCATGATAGCCCACGCACTGGCAACCATCGGCAATGTACGCTACGGCAAGACTCTGAACGCCGAGAGAGCTGCACTCATAGGTCTCTATCATGATGCATCGGAGATCATCACCGGCGACATGCCGACCCCGGTGAAATACTACAACGATGATATCAAGACAGCCTTCAAGGATGTGGAAGATATCGCATGCCACACACTTCTTGACAAGCTGCCGGGCGATCTCAGACCAGCCTATGAACCGATATTTTTTAAGGATGCCGACGACGAGAACGATGTATATCTCTGGAAGCTCGTCAAGGCGGCTGACAAGCTATCCGCCCTGATCAAATGCATGGAGGAGACAGGATCGGGAAATACCGAGTTCTCCAGTGCCATGGGTACGATCATGAATTCCGTGTCACAGATGGCTGAGACTTATCCTGAGGTAAACGACTTCGTGTGCGAGTTTTTACCGGCATACGGCAAGACCCTGGACGATCTTCAGCAGATATAATCTAAAGCAGATATAGAAAAAAGAGAAGCCGGAGCTTTTTGCCAGCCCCGGCTTCTCTTTTTTGATCTTATTATTGTTTTAATTTTATTCCTGTTCAACATTTTGTTCAGCATTTTCAACTCTGTTGAATATCTCCATGAACTCCTGGCCTGTTATCGACTCCTTCTCTATCAGATACTGTGCGATGGCATCCAACGCATTCATGTGCTCTGAGAGAAGCTTCTTGGCCTCATCATATGCCTTCTTGAGCTGATTCCTAATCTCCTCATCGACCTTTGCAGCAGTCTTGTCTGAACACTGGAGCACTGCATTTCTGTCGAGATATTTCCCCTGAACAGTCTCAAGCTGCATGAGTCCGAACTTGTCTGACATTCCGTACATGGTTATCATCGCTCTCACTGTCTTGGTCGCCTGCTCTATATCATTTGCCGCGCCGGTGGTCACTGACTCGAATTTCAATTCCTCTGCAGCTCTTCCGCCGAGGGTCGTCACAATGTTCGCCTCAAGCTCAGCCTTGGTCTCCATATACTTCTCTTCCTCAGGCACCTGCCATACATATCCCAGAGAACCCATCGTTCTAGGAACTATTGTAATTCTCTGAACAGGCTCAGTGTGCTTCTGGAGAGCAACCAGAAGAGCATGTCCAACTTCATGATATGCAACGACCTTCTTCTCCTGGTCGCCGAGCAACTTGCCCTTCTTCTCTTTTCCTGCAAATACAAGCTCCACCGCACCAATCAGATCAGCCTGTGAAACCATGCTCCTTCCGGATCTGACCGCAGTGAGCGCCGCCTCATTTATTATGTTGGCGAAATCTGCTCCAACCGCACCTGCTGTGGCAAGCGCAAGCTCACGGAGATCCACAGTCTCATCCATCTTGACATTTCTGGAGTGTACCTTCAGCGTGTCTATTCTACCCTGAAGATCCGGCTTCTCAACTATTACTCTTCTGTCAAATCTTCCCGGTCTCAGGAGTGCCTTGTCAAGTGTCTCCGGCCTGTTGGTTGCAGCCAGTATCACTATTCCCTTGGATGTGTCAAATCCATCCATCTCGGCAAGAAGCTGGTTCAGTGTCTGTTCTCTCTCCGAATCACCGCCCCTCACGCTGTCTCTGCTCTGGCCTATGGCATCTATCTCGTCTATGAATATTATACAAGGAGCCATCTCAGATGCCTGTTTGAACAGGTCTCTGACTCTCGATGCTCCGACTCCCACGTACATCTCCACGAAGCTTGATCCCGACATGGAGAAAAATGGCACGTTTGCCTCTCCGGCAACAGCCTTTGCCAGAAGTGTCTTTCCGGTTCCCGGAGGGCCGACCAACAGTGCTCCCTTTGGAAGCTTTGCACCTATAGCCATATACTTCTTAGGGTTGTGAAGGAAGTCGACCATCTCAGTCAGGGATTCCTTTGCCTCATCCTCTCCTGCAACATCTGCAAATGTGACTCCGGTCTTCTTCTCCATATATACCTTGGCGTTTGATTTGCCAAAGCCCATCATTCCGCTCCGCCTTGTCACTAACGAGAGGAACAGATAGAATGCAGCTATCATGACCACATATGAGAGTATCGTTCCGACCATGGCTGAACCGCTCTCGTCTTTGCCCTTGTATGTTGTGGCATACTTCTCATGGGCTGTCTTAAGTCTGTCTGCCAGCTTATCGTCGCTTATCCTCACTGTCACATAGGTGTTCTTATCCAGAGTGCCGTCAGACTCCTTTGAGGTAAATCTGATCTTTTTGGCATATATCTCCGCATTGTCCACCTCTCCCGAATCCAGCATCTCCACAAATCCGCTGTACGGGATCTCTTTTTTCGTTCCATTTGTGATCTTGTCGTATGCTCTCCAGCACAGCAGTGTCAATATCACCGAGATGACAAGCAGAACCATGACATTCCTGTTTTTGCCTTTGTTGCCATTATTCTTGTTGTCGTCATTCTTGTCGTTTTGTTCTTTGTTGTAATCGTTATTCAACACGTTTCTCCTTTTACTCTGATATGGATATCCCATTTATCCATCTATGACTTTACCGCCTAACAAATTATAAGTCAAGTAAACTGTTTGTATGAAATTGTCTTTATTGACATTCCGGGGGCTCCGGGGGTACACTTTTTTACAAATTGACAAATATATTCTATATGGGAGGGCTGCAATGCCGGGATACATAATACACCTGTGCGAGGGCAGATACATCGCAGACAAACTTCATATTTCAAAGGAATCCCTGCCGGAGCTGCTGAATGATTTCCTGCTGGGCTGCGTTCTTCCAGATGCGGTTATGGACAAAGCCCTGACACATTTCAGGCCGGAATGGCAGAACGATCTCATAACAAAATATCCGGACATCGATCACATATTGTCAGAATATCCAGTGGAAGCTATGACACCTGCCGACCTTGGCATACTTGCCCATCTCATGATGGACGCCGCCTATGTGGAGGAATTCTGGCCGCAATATTTTCAGTTTGAGGCAGGCGATAACACTCCCACCTGTGTGACACGCGACATAGACCATGTCCGAATGCACGAGCTCAGCATGCAGCCGGAGGGAAGGTGCATCCCATTCCGGGATTTCTTCTCAGAACAGTTTTTCTACGGTGATTACAATGTGACAAATCCATTGTTTATCAGGGATTTCTCACCAATCATACCGAAGGTTTCATCACCTGATATGACCATAAAAAAATGTCTATGTTTCTCACAGAGCAGACTGCAGAATGATCTCGACTCATTCACCTCCATAGACACCGATGTAGGCAATAATACAACGAATGTATTTCCATATAAAGCACTTAAGGACTTTATCATCTCTCAGGCGGACAGATTCCTCCGCCTCATAGATAACAAAAAAGCATCCACCAGATAAGCCTGTTTCCAGGCTCACCAGGTTGGATGCTTTTTATAGTTTTATTTCCGGCTTTCCCTTATCTAACTGTCAGTCACTATTTGACAACGATCTTCTTTACTGTTGAGTATGAACTCTTATATGTTGTCTTACCTGACTTGTTAAATGCACGCACCTTGAAGTAATATGTCTTGCCTTTCTTCAGGCCTTTCTTGGTGTATGAAGTAGTTCCTGCCTTTCTTATAGTTGCAACAGCCTTATACGTGCCACGCTTTGATGTTGACATGTATACGATGTAACCTGTTGCTCCCTTGGCTCTCTTCCATGCAATTTTCGCCTGCTTGACTCCGGCCTTCGCTGATACAACAGGTGTTGCAGGAAGTGTAAATCCTGATACATATGTTCCGGCATTCTCTACGATTGCCTTTCCATCCTTCTTGTATGCCACAACTCTGTACTTATACGTTGTTCCGGCACTGAGCTTTGAGCTTACAAATACGACCTTTGACTTGCTTGTGATGGTCTTGATCTTGACTGCTCTGTTGCCGCGGTATCTGTAAACTATGTATCCATCAGCGTTGTTTACCTTGCTCCATTTCATCGTTATCGATGCATTGCTTCTGGCACTGATCTTAAGATTCTTGACTGCCGATGGCGTTGTCATGATCCTTGCCGTAGCATCCTCACCAACGAGCTCCTTGCTGCCGACCTTCTTGTATGCAACTACCTTGAATGTGTAAGCTGTACTTCCAGTCAGACCGTTTACATTATAAGCTGTCTTTGATGTCGAACCAAGATATTTGTAATTGTCCTTTGATACAAGTCTGTATACCTTGTAGCCTGTAGCTCCCTTAACTGTATTCCACTTGAGCGCTATCGACTTCTCTGCCCTGCTGCTGAATGAAATACTTGAAACCTTAGCTGGCTTTGTTGCTGCATTTATGACTGTCTTCTCGCTATACAGTGTCTTGCCTGACGACTTCACATATGCTGATACCGCTAACTTGTAATCAGTTCCCGCGGCCAGACCTGTGATATTGCTGCTTGTGCCCGTCACTGTTGCAACCTTCACATATGTCTTCTTACCTGTATCATATCTGTACACCTCATATCCCTGGGCATATGCACTGCTGCTCCATGATAGCTTCAGTGATGTTGTTGTCTCACCGCTTGCCGCAAGGTTCTTCACCTTTGCAGGAAGGATGTTGAATGTAACCTTCTTTGTTCCGTAGAAGTTGTTAAGTCCTGTGATCGTAACACTTGCAACACCCGGCTTCACGTTGTTGCTGTACTCAACCGTGTACTCCTTTGGATTTATCACTGTTCTGCCGATCTTAACTGTAACCGCCGGCTTGATCGCTGATCCTGTGTAGGTCTTGTCTGCTATCGCTGATACGGTTGCCTTTGATATGTCAAATGCCTTGATCCTGAACTGCTTTGTAATGCTTCCCTTGTAGTCGCCCATGAACTTCACAGTGACTGAAGCCTTACTTGTTCTCGTCATGGTGATTCCGCTGTTGTTCTGGTATGTGATCGTGTAATCTCTGCCTTCCTTCAGCACATTTGTTCCCCATGTTATCGTGACATTATCAAACTTAAATGCTGTGCCCTTGTATATAACCTCGGACTCAATTCCGTTTATAACAGCCGTGTTGCTTATATCTGCCTTGCTTATCACAAAGCTCTTCTTTACAGAATCTGTGTAGTTGCCTGCACCTGTTATTGTTATGACTGCTGTTCCTACATGAACATTGTTCTCGTACTTCACAGTATAGTCCGTTCCCTGGCTGAGCTTCTGTCCATCCAGTTCAACTTCAATATCCTGTGTTATTGCATTACCTGTGAATACCTTTCCTGTAATACCCTTGATCTCAGCTCCAGCGATACTCTTCTTTGTAATTGCAAAGTATCTTGTCACTGAATCCTTGTAGTTGCCCTTACCGGTCACAACCACCTTTGCGCGTCCTGTCACATCTGTGTTCATATCGAAGCTGAGTATGTAGTCAACTCCCTCTGTCAGCTCCACATCACCATTCTTTACCTTTACAACAGGTATGAGCTGGTTTCCTGTGTACTCGATCGATGTGCTGCACTCAACTGTACAGTTCTTGATACTTCTTGCTGTTATCTCAAATGTACCTGTTGTCTCTCCGGTGTAGTTGCCCTTTCCTGTTATGCTTACCTCTGCGGTTCCGACCTCAGTGTTGTTACTGTAAGCCACTGTGTAATCCGCTGCTGATAACACAACACCGTTGACTGTCACTGTAACGGCTGGAGTTACCGGCTTTCCTGTGTATTCCGTATCCTCTGCCACAACTACTGCATTATCGATTGATGCCGCTGTTATGGCAAATGTTGCTGTCACACTTCCTGTGTAGTTAGACCGGCTTCCTGCTGTAGCTGTAACCGTTGCTGTTCCAACGTTTACATTTGAAGCATATCTCACTATGAAGCCCGCGATATCTTCATCGTCAAGCACAAATGCTCCGTCACTGCTGTTAATAGCTGTAACTGATGGAGTGAGTGCCTTTCCGGTGTATGTCATGCTGCTCTTTGAAAGCTCTGCTACATAACCTGTTACGTCTCTCTTGACGATCTCGAAAGTTGCCGTCTTAGAACTTACGTAGTCTCCATATCCTGTGATCGTCACTGTGGCAGTTCCAACATTATAGTTATTGATGTATGAAACCTTGTAATCAGTTCCCTGTACAAGCGTCTTGCCACCGTATGTAACATTTACCGCAGGTGTGATATTCTTCTTTGCAAACTCCTGATCAGGTATTGCACTGATCTTGGCTCCGCTTATATTTACAGGATCCTTTGTAATGGTAAATTCTCTCTCCACAGTTCCTGTGTAGCTTCTCTTACCTGTTACTGTTGCCTTTGCCGACTGTCCGCCTGCTGTAGGCTCAATATTATTGCTGTACTCGATCTCGTAGTCAACACCCTCTACAAGCACCAGATCTCCATATGTAATTGTGAGCTCCGGCTCTATCTTCTTGCCTGTGTAAATCTGACCCTCGATCTCGCTCACATGACAGTCTGCAAGATTTCTTCTTGTTATAGCAAAGTATCTGTTAACACTTCCTGTGTAGTTGCCAATACCTGTGATGGTAACACTTGCCTTGTCCGTCACGTTCTTATTTCCACTGTATGATACAGTGTAGTCTCTTCCTGCCACAAGTACATCGTCGCCGTATGTTACCTTAAGTCCGGCAAATGTTATTGCCTTTCCTGTGTAGGTTACGCTGTCTTTTATACCTGTTATATCTGCATCTGCAATATCAGCACCGCCAATAGCAAACAGCTTGCTGGCAGTTCCTGAATAATTGCCCTTTCCTGTTATCACCGCAACTGCTGCCGTTGTCACCTCGACATTGTTCTTGTAGCTTACGGTGTAATCCCTGCCTGCCACAAGCTCTCTCTGTCCGTCAACAACCGTGAGCTTTGGTGTAACCGCATTACCGGTATAATTCTGTCTGTCGATGTCCTTTATCTCTGCAAGAGATATGTCTCTAGCTGCGATATCGAATTTCTCAACCGCCGTTCCAGTGTAGTTGCCTATACCTGTGATGGTAACGCCTGCCTTATCTGTGTCTGTTGTGACATTCACATTGTCACTGTATGAAACTGTAAAGTCTCTGTCCTCCACAAGAGCTGTTCCGCCAAGTGAAACTGTAACTGCAGGTGTAAGTGGATCTCCTGTGTATCTTGCCGATGCCACCGTAATGTCTGCATCTGCAAGATTTCTGGCACTTATCTTAAATCTTGCTGTGGTGCTTCCACTGTAGTTACCCATACCTGTGATGGTGAGCACTGCACTGTCTGTCACGTTCACATTGTTGCTGTAGTCTGCTCTGTAGTCGCGTCCCTCAACAAGTGTCCTGCCTCCGAGTGTAACTGTGTGATCCGGAGTTACAGCTTCACCCGTATAAACTCCGTTTCCAACCTTTACTGAAGCATTGTCGACTGAAGCACCTACTATTGCAAATGTCTTGCTGACACTTCCTGTGAAGCCTTCACCCTCAAGTGCCTTTATAGTAACCTTACCTGTTCCAACATTTGTATTTGACGAGTAGCTGATCTCAAGGTTGTCAAAATCAGTAACTGTCACTGTCTTTCCAGCTCTCTTCACTGTAAATGAATTGATCACCGGTTTTACTGCTGTTCCTGTATACATATACTCGGATGCATCAAGAGCTATCTGTCCATCACTTATATCGACCGGATTGATGTTAAACTTAGCCGATAAAGATCCGGTATTTGAATTGATACCTCTAACTGTTACGGTTGCCACACCCTCATCGATGTTGTCCACATATACGAGTGCGTAATCCTCGCCGTATACAAGTGTCTTTCCACCAAATGTAACTGTCACATCCGGTGTGAGCGGCTGGCCGAAGTTGTAAAGCTGATCACTGATCTTGCTTATCACAGCCTTGGATATATCCACAAGATTCTTAGATATCGTGAAGTTCACTGTTATGCTTCCTGTGTAGTTACCAGATCCTGTGATCTTGATCTCAGCCTTCGAGCTGGCCGTTGTCTCATTTATGTTGTTGCTGTACTCTGTCTTGTAATCTGTTCCAGACACGAGAACCTGTGTTCCGTCTCTCACTGTGACCTCAGGTGTTACAGCCTTTCCTGTGTGTACCTGTCCGCCAATCGCATCGACTCTACACTTGCTTATGTCCTTAGCTGTGATCTTGAATGTTCTGCTCAGCTCTCCGCTGTAATTGCCGATACCTGTTATCACAACCTCCGCACTGTCTGTCACGTTTACATTGTTCTTATACTCTACTGTGTAATCCTCATCCTCGGACAGTTTCTTTCCGACCAGTGTCACAACGATCTCGCCAAATGTTATGGCCTTTCCTGTGTATTCTGTGCCGGCTGGTATACCTGATACCTCTGCGTCCTCAAGAGTGAGACTCTTTATACTGAAGTTCTTCTCTACAGTTCCCTTGTAATTGCCCTTACCGGTTACGATAAGCTTGGCTGAATCTGAAACCTCTATGTTGTTCTCATATGTCACAGTGTAGTCCGTTCCTGCAACAAGCTGTACTCCATCGAGTGTCACCTTTGCATCCGGTCTGATCTCACTGCCGCTGTACATCTGATCCAGTATATCATTGATCTTCGCCTCATTGATCGCCTTTGGCTCAATGTCGAATGTAGCAGTCACAGTGCCCTTATAGTTTCCTGTTCCCTTGACGGTCACAGTCGCCTTTGACTTTGCTGTCGTAGCGTTCACATTGTTGCTGTAAGAAACAACATAATCAATGTCTGCATTTAATATCTCATCATCGAGAGTTACTGTCACAGCCGGTGTAAGTGGCTTTCCAGTGTAAACTGATGACTGGACATTCACATCTGCCTTGCTCAGATCCTTTGCAGTTATCGCAAAGTATGCGACAACTGTTCCCTTGTAGTTTCCTGTACCGGTCACTGTGAGGATGGCTGCTGTTCCAACATTTACATTGTTGCTGAACACCACATTGAAATCTGTTCCCGCAGTGAGTTTCTTGCCATCAAGTGTCACTGTATATGCAGGCTTTACTGCACTTCCTGTGTACACATGGTCTTCCACATCAACTACAGCCTGTGCGATATCCACCTCTGTGATCTCAAACTTCTTTGTCACAGATCCTGTAAATCCGCTTCCCTGTGCTGCCTTTATAACCGCACCAGCAGTTCCGACATTTGTATTGTCCGTGTATGTCACATCAAATGCTGTCATAGATGTCACTGCCGTCGCCTTGCCATCCCTGCTTACTGTTATCATCTTAACTGCAGGTCTGATCTCTGATCCCGTGTACTCAAATGAGTCATTCTCAAGTACAACCTCAGCAGTTGTTATATCTACTGGCTTTATGGCAAATGTTGTGCTCACCGAGCCTGTGTTCTTGTTGATACCATTTGCCTGTATCGTCGCCGTACCTTCATTGATATTGTCGATGTATACAAGCTCGTAGTCCACATCCTGTGTCAATGTCTTGCCGCCATATGTAAGTGTAACCTCTGGTCTTATGGCATTTCCAAAGTTGTAATACTGGTCATCGACCTTGCTCATTACAGCCTTTGATATATCCACAACCTCCTGTGTGATGGTGAATACCGCACTGTTGCTGCCTCTGTAGTTGCCCTTACCTGTTATGGTGACCTCAGCACTGTCTGTCACATCTGTGTTGTTGCTGTAAGTAATGTCATAATCCTTTCCGGTCTCCAGTATCCTTGCGCCATCTCTGACTGTGATCTCAGGCTCAACCGCCTTACCTGTGTATATCTGTCCGCCAATCGGATCAATGCTGCATCTGCCGATATTCTTAGCTGTTATGGCAAATGCTGTTCTAACCTGTCCGCCGTAGTTTCCTGTGCCCTTTATGATCACATATGCAGGATTCTTCTCATCTGTAACGTTCAGGTTGTTCTCGTAGCTTACTGTGTAGTCCGTACCGTTCACAAGTGTCCTGCCGTTTACTACAACTGCTATATCTGCAAATTCAATGGCATCTCCTGTAAATACTACCGCATCCTGGATTCCACTTATCTCTGCATTGTCTATGCTGTATGCCTTTATAGCAAATGTTCTGGTCACTGATCCCTTGTAGCTTCCTCTACCTGAGATAATAGCGCTGGCCTTGTCTGTAACCGAATCGTTGTTCTCGTATGCCACTGTGTAATCAGTGCCCTCTGAGAGAACATTGTTGCCATTTACAATTCTCAGTTCAGGTTTTACTGCCTGACCGCCGTATGTCTGATCTGGTATCTCCGGTATGTCAAGCTTTGATATATCCATAGGAGTTATAGAGAACTCTCCCTGGACTGTTCCTGTGTAGTTGCCTGTTCCTGTCACTGTCACAACAGCCTTTGCTGTGTCAGATGTGACATTCACATTGTCGCTGTAGCTGAGCTTATAGTCAGTTCCCTGAACAAGAGTCTTTCCATCAAGGACTACACTGACTGTTGTCGTAACTGCGCTTCCTGTGTATTCAGCATCATCGGCCTTCACCTCAGCCTGTGATATCCTCTTAGGAGTTATGCTGAACTTCTGTGAAAGCTTTCCGGTGTAATTTCCGGTTCCCTCTATAGTAACCAGTGCATTGTCAGTAACATTCACATTGCCTGAAACTGTTACCTTGTAGTCAACGCCCTCTGCAAGAGTCTTTCCTCCGAGAACTACTCTGCATACAGGAGTGATCGCGCTTCCCGTATATACTGCACTGTCAACGCCGACCTCTGCCTGCTCTATTGAAGCTGCAACGATCCTGAAGGATGTGCTTGTGCTTCCTGTATAGCTCTGGCCTTCGCCTGCGGCGATCTTAACTGTAGCCGTACCGACATTTACATTGTCTGTACATGTGATCTCAAATCCTGCGAGATCTGTGAGTACCTTCTTAACTCCATTTCTTGTGACTGTTATCGATTCTACATCTGCTGTTACCGCATCTCCTGTGAAACCATATGAATCCTTCACAAGTGCGATCTCTGCAGTTGTTATATCTATAGGAAGGATCTTGAATGTCTTACTTACCTCGCCCTTATTCTGGTCGATTCCCTTCACTGTAGCTGTAGCCGTACCGGCCTCAATGTTATCAGTGTAGGTTACGCTGTAATCAACATTCTCTGTAAGCTTTCTTCCTCCAAGATTTACACTGAGTGCAGGTGTGAGCTCCTCACCGAAGTTGTAATACTGATCTGCGATATCACTTATCACCGCATTTGAAATGTCGAGCACTTCCTTTGCGATGGTGAACTCTGCTGTAAGCTGTCCGGTGTAGTTGCCCTTACCTTCTATAACTGCCTTGGCATTCTTGCCCACCTCGATATTGTCACTGTAAGATACCGTGTAATCTCTTCCATTTTCGAGTACTTTTGATCCATCTCTTACTGTAACCTCAGGGGTGATCTCCCTGCCTGTATATGTCTGTCCTCCGATGGCATCGACCTTGCACTTCTCAAGACTTCTTGGGGTTATGCTGAAGGCTGTTCTTATCTGTCCACCGTAGTTGTCGTTACCCTTTATGATAACGTATGCCATGCTGTCCTCAGTGGTTGCATTGACATTGTTCTCATAACTTACTGTGTAATCTGTTCCATATACAAGTGTCTTTCCATTCATCACAACTGTTATGTCCTTAAAGGTTATGCTGTCACCTGTATATTCTGCGCTCTCAGGTATTCCTGTCACAACCGCCGGTGCTATGCTTGCTCCGCATATCTCAAACAGCTTTGTAACGGTTCCCTGATAGTTACCCTTACCTTTGACTACTGCTCTCGCCTCTGTAGTCTTGTCTGTATTGTTGCTGTATGTTACATCGTAATCTCTTCCCGCAACAAGAACTGTGTCTCCGTTTCTTACGACCACCACTGGCTCTATCGCCTCGCCGGTGTATTCCTGAGCATCAATGCTGTCAACATCGGCTGCTGTAAGAGTCTTTGCCGTGATGTCAAAATAAACTGTGAGCTTTCCTGTGTAGTTGCCCATGGCCTTGATGATCGCTGATGCCTTCTTCTCAGCCGTTGTGACATCTATGTTGTCTGCGTATGTAACTGTGTAGTCCTCACCCTTGGTCAGAGTCTTGCCTCCAACCTCAAGAACTACATCAGGTGTCAGCGCAGATCCTATATATACCTGAGCCGGTATGCTGCACTTTCCGCCGTCTATGCTCTTTGCACTGATCTCAAATGTCTGGCTCAGTACGCCCTCATAATTACCGCATCCGGTGATCTTTAACAGAGCGTCCTCTCCTGCCTCTACATTGTTTTCAGCCGATACCGTGTAATCCACGCCTGCTGTCAGCACCTTATCTCCCAGAGTTACCTTTACATCCGGTATAACCTCTGATCCGGTGTACTCAGCATCTGCCACGCTCACGACCGCACCGCTTATGCTCTTTCTTGTGATAGTAAATGTAGTTGATGCAGTTCCGGTGTAGTTCGTATCCTTTCCTGCACTTACAGTAACCTTTGCCGTTCCGGCATCTGTATTGTCACTGTATTCCACAGCGAATGAAGAGAGATCTGTGATACTCTCAGTCACACCACCATTAGGAACGCCAAGTCTTGTCACTGCAGGTGTAATCGCCTCACCTGTGTAGGTGAATGATGTTCCCCTGAGAACTACTGACGCCTTTGATATATCTGCCGGCTTTATGACAAATGTCTTTGTAACTGACTTGTTGTAATCACCTGTACCTATGATCTTTACAGTTGCAGTTCCCGCATCAATATTATCGGTATAAGTCACTGTATAGTCGGTGTTAAGTGTGAGTGCCTTTCCTCCAAAGCTTACCTTGACTTCAGGGGTTATGGCCTGTCCGAACGTATATGTCTGATCCGGAATAGCCTCTATCTCAGCCTTTGATATATCTGTAAATACTCTTCCTATAACGAATTCCTTCGTTACCTTTCCTGTGTAGTTGCCCTTTCCTGTGATTATAGCCTTAGCCTTTGTTGTCTCTGTAGTCTCATTTATATTCGACTCATATGTGACATCATAGTCAACGTCGCTTACAAGAAGAACATTACCATTTCTTATCGTTACTTCCGGCTCTATGGCCTTTCCTGTGTATACCTGGCTTTCAATCTCCTCGACATCACATTCCCTGAGATCCTTTGCCGTAATCACAAAGTGTACATCCTTGCTTCCGGTGTAATTGCCTGTACCTGTTACTGTAAAGTATGTACCATCCTCTGTTGTGACTGCCTTGTTGCCTGTGTATGTGATCCTGTAATCAATTCCCTCTGTGAGGATCTCGCTTCCATCGGCAACTATAATATCTGCAAATGTCACATCAGCACCTGTGTAAGCCACAGACTCACTGTATCCGCTGATGGCGACTCCTGTAAGTGACTTAGGTACTATCGCAAATGTTGTTCTGAGGGTTCCTACATAGTTGCCCTTTCCTGTGATAACCACCTGTGCAGGTGCATCCTTTGTCGTAACATCTGTGTTTCCTGTGTATTCAGCCTCATAGTCAACACCGGCTTTCAGTGTTGTTCCATCAGCCATGCTTACTGTCACTACCGGGGTGATAGGACTTCCGGTATATGTCTGATCACTGATCTTATACGCAACTGCACTTGAAATGTCTGCTGCAGCTATTCTAAAGGTCTTTGTGATAGTGTCTTTATAATTGCCGGTTCCCTTTACTATAACGTTTGCCGTGCCGACATTGACATTCTTCTCATAGGTAACTGTGTAATCCACACCATTTGTCAGAAGCTTGTCTCCAAGTGTTACTTCCACATCAGGAGTGAGCTCCTTACCTGTGTAGATCTGATCTGCGACTTCCACATCGGCATCAGTGATCGTTCTCTCTGTTATAGCAAACTCTGCACTGATGGTTCCCTTATAATTGCCACTTCCTGTAATCTTTACAGTACCCTTTCCTACGTTTGTGTTACTGCTGTAGCTCAGAGTGTAATCCCTGCCCTCTGTCAGAACCACTGTACCAAGTGTTACCCTGACAGCCGGGGTAAGAGGTGTTCCCTGATATACCGCATCGTCTACCTCAACTGCTGCGCCTGACAGATCTGCCTCTGTTATGGCAAACTCACCTGTCACGCTGCCCTTGTAGTTGGTGTTGCTCTTTGCTGATACGCTGATGGACGCTGTTCCTACATTGACATTGCTGCCAAAGCTTATGTCAAAGCTGTCCATATCAGTTATCATCACATCTCCAAACTCTATGCCTGTAACCTCAGGCTTCTGGCTCTTTCCTGTGTACACAAAGCTTCCCTGATCTATAACCACACGGCCTGCTGATATGTCCGCAGGGTTGATGGCGAAGCTTACTCTCTTTGTCTTGGAGTAATACTTTGTTCCGGTTATGATCACATATGCTGTTCCAGCATTTATATTGTTCTCATATGTTAAGGTGTAATCTGTATTCTCTTTCAGTGTAATTCCGTTATACATAACAGTGACTGAAGGAGTTACAGCCTTGCCAAATGCATATGTCTGCGCCGGTATAGCCGACACTGTAGCGCCGTTTATATCCACAACGCTTCTTGTTATCGAGAAGTAGACTACAGCAGTTCCTGTATAGTTGCCAATACCGGTGATCTCTGCCTTCGCCTCATCCGTCTCGTCTATATTGTTGCTGTATGTAACTTCATAGTCTGTTCCGGCCTTCAGGGTGACGCTGCCATTCTTTATGGTGAGCACCGGCTCTATGGCCTTACCTGTCCATGTCTGTCCCTGGATCGGGCTGATTTCGCAGTTTGCTATATCTGCCTTTGTTATCTTGAAGGCTGCAGTCTTCTCACCGCTGTAATTGCCTGCTCCGATGAATCTGACAGTCGCTGTTCCGATCTCCTTATTATCAGTGTACTCAACAACGTAATCCTGATTCTCTACAAGTTTTGTATCTCCAAGTGTGAGCTCATATCCTGTGAGGACTATGCTCTCACCGGTATACTCTACACTCTCAGGTATTCCTGTTATGACTGCATCTGCAAAGTCTGCCTTTGTTATCTCAAACTCAGCCACACACTGACCTGTGTAATTTCCACGGCCTGTGATAGTTGCCTTTGCCTTTCTTGAGTCTGTTGTAACACTTACATTGTCGCTGTATGTGACGTCATAATCACTGTCCTCTGTCAGAACTATCTCTCCGTTCTTGACTGTAACCTTTGGACTGTGGGCTGTTCCGTCGTATACAACAGACGCTATAGGTGAGACCACGCACTTGCTTATATCCATTGCGGATATGGTGAATGTCTCTGATGCTGTTCCTGTGTAATTGTGCTTACCTGTTATCGTCACTGTGGCTGTACCCTTATCGGTATTTCCACTGTAGTCAACATCATACTCGGTGTCTGCGATCTGCTTTCCACCTAATGTAACTGTTATCTCCGGTGTAAGCGGAGCTCCAGTATACACCTGATCTGCAACAGTTATCTTTGCTGCACTTATGGATCTTGCTGCGATCTTGAAGGTCGTCTTAACTGTTCCGGCATAGTTGCCCATACCCTTTACAGTAACCGTTGCTGTTCCGGCATCGGTATTGTCAGCATATCCCACTGTGTAATCTGTTCCCTCTATAAGCTTTGTCTGTCCCAGATATACTGTCACTGCCGGCTTGAGTGCAGCACCTGTGTATGTCTGATCGGCAACCGTGAGCTGGGCATCTGTGATGTCTGCCGCAGTGATCGCAAACTTGCCTGTAACTGTTCCCTTATAGTTTGAACTGCTTCTGGCTGTGAGAGCTATCTCTCCACTACCTACATTTATATTGTTGCTGTATGTCACGTCAAAATCTGTGCCAGGCTCTATGCTACCGCCAGCCAGAGTGATTCCTGTCACTACAGGCTTGATCTCGCTTCCGGTATATCCGTAAGCATCCTTCTCAAGCTCAAGGACTCCTCCTGTCACATCGAGCTGTTCGATAGTAAATGATGTCTCTACGACTCCATGATACTCTCCGGCTCCTGTCACGATTATGTATGCCTTTCCGGCATTCACATTGCTCTGATAGCTTACTGTATACGCATCCTCTGGAAGCACCTCTCCATCCAGTGTAACTGATATAGCCGGTGTGATCTGCTTGCCATAGTTATATACAAATGGTCCCTTGTCTGTTATCGAGATGACCGCAGGTGTTATATCTATAACTCTCTCTGCTATCATAAATGTCTTCTGTACAGATCCGGTGTAGTTGCCCTTTCCTGTGACAACCGCCTTTGCCGGCTTGTCTGCTGTTGACACCTCAATATTGTCGCTGTATACGACATCATAATCCGTGCCCTTCACAAGAGTTCTGCTGCCATCCTTGACTGTTATGTCAGGTGTAAGTGCCTTTCCTGTGTGGGTCTGTCCCGGAATATCGCTGACTGTACAATCCTCTATGCTCTTTGCTGTGATAGTGAATGTCCAGCTTGCTTTTCCTGTATAATTACCCTTTGCACTGAAGATGATATTCGCCTTGCTGCTGGCAGTAGATACATTCAGATTGTTGACATATTCAGTCTCGTAGTCCACACCATTTACAAGCTTAACACCGTCCACAGTGAGCACAGCCTGATCAAATGTAATAGCCTTTCCTGTGTATACGACTGAACTCTCCACGCCGTCCATCTCTGCATCTGTTATATCCTTCTGTCCAATTGTAAATTCTACACGTCTTGTTGTACTGCTGTCATAGTTACCCTTACCTCTGATTATAACTGCAGCCTTTGAATCTGTGGTCGATGCATTGACGTTATTCTCATAGTCGACAGTGTAATCTGTTCCCTCTGTGAGAACCGCATCTCCATCCTTAACTGTTATATCCTGTGTTATCTCAAATCCAGTGTATGTCTTATCTGCCACACCTGCAACCGTAATGCCCTCAGCATTTATACTTCTCGCATTTATGACAAATGTGCCGTCAAGCTCTCCGGTATAGTTGTCCTTACCTTTGATCTTGAATTTACCGGTTCCTGCATTTGTAACTTCGCCTTCTACATACTCTACTGTATAATCCTGGCCCTCCACAAGTTTCTCGTCTCCAAGTACGACTGAGATCTTCGTGGTGAGCGGCTTACCTGTATAGCTCTGTGCCTGAGCACTTACCTTTGCTCCCGTGAGCGACTTCGCACCGATAGTAAAGAGAAGCTTTACCTCTCCTGTATAGTTACCTGTACCTGTCACCATCACGCTTGCCTTATCGGAACACTCCACATTGCTGTCGTAGCTGAGTGTATAGTCGACATCCTTCTTGAGAATGACATTTCCACTTCTGACAACCGGCTCAGGAGTTATCTCAGATCCGGTATAGCTGAACTCTGTCTGCTCAAGGCTTGCCCAGCTCTCCTCTATCTTCGCTGCAGTTATTGTCGCTGCGATATCAAAGCTTCCTGTAAAGTTACAGTCAGCCTTTGCAGTAACTGTTATTGTTCCTGTTCCAACATTTATCAGTTTCTTCTGTGTTACAGTGAAATCTGACATGTCCGTCACAGTGTACTTCTTGCCATCAACTGTGATGTCAAAGCTCTCAACTGTAAATGTCGTTCCAGCCGGTGTGTACACCGCTGAATAAGTCTTAGATGCCACTGCCTTTGCAATAGACAATGGAAGTATCTTGAATGTCTTCTCGACAGTTCCTGAATATCCCTGTACAGTGATACCTGTAACTGTCATTGTCGCAGTTCCGACATTCACATTGTTTGTATAAGTTACCGTATAGCAGTCAGCGTCAAGCTTCACGCCATCCACTGTGACTGTTGCAGCCGGCTCTATCTTATCTCCCATGTGGTATGTCTGATCTGCTATATCAGCAACATCCGCATCTGTTATCTTGACGATCTTCTTGGCAATATCAAATGTTGCCTTCACAGATCCCTTATAGTTGCCTGTTCCACTTATATCAGCAACAGCCTTTGACTCGGTTGTTGTGACATTGATATTGTTGCTGTATGCAACGGTATAATCCGTTCCCTTTACAAGAGTGTTTGCACCGTCAGTGACAGTCACTTCAGGCTCAACAGCCTTTCCTGTATAGATCTGTGCGCTGATCGGCTGAACTGTGCAATCTGCTATATCCTTCTGCTCGATCACGAACTGAACTATCTTCTCACCGGTGTAATTGCCCTTACCTGTGATAAGTATCTCTGCCTTGCTGTCAGTTGTGGAAGCATTTCTGTTATTTGTATATTTCACTGTGTAGTCAGCAGCAGTGAGCTTTCTGCCCGACACTGTAACTGCCAGTCCTGCAAATGTTATATCTGCGCCAGTGTATACCACACTGTCCTCAACGCCTGTTACAACTGCCTTGCTGACTGATGCAGGAACAATATTGAACTCGATCTTCTTTGTTCCGCTGTATACGCCCTTACCAGTTATGGTTATCGACGCCTTAGCTGAAGCTGTGCTGACATTCTCATTATTATCATATGAAGATACAACATAGTCCTCACCCTCAACAAGCTCGGTGCCATCGTAGCTGACTGTTATATCCGGTGTTATCGCTGAGCCTGTGTATGTCTGGTCAGCTATATCAGCCACATCGGCTCCGGCAATATCTATAGCCTTTATCTCGAAGCTTCCTGTAGCGGTTCCATCGAAATTGCCATCCTCCAGAGCTGTTACCGTGATCTTAGCTGTACCAACATTGATATTGTTGGCATACTCAACGCTATAACTTCCTGAAGGCACTGCCATTCCGTCCTTGCATGTAACTGTCACCGCAGGAGTCTGTGCCTTACCTGTGTATGTCACACTTGAAGCTGAAACTGTTGCACCTGTAATACTCTTCTTGTATATTACAAATTTCTGTGTGAGCTCTCCTGTATAGCTGCTGTCCGCCTTTGGAGTGATGGTCACACTTCCATTTCCAACATTTGTATTCTCACCGTATGTGACATTGAAATCATCAAATGATGTTATTCTGTTGACGGTTCCAACCTTCACAGCCACAAGTGATGGCTTGATAGCAGTACCGCTATATTCAAATGTGTCGCCTGATATGATCAGTGTATCACCTGATATGTCATACTTGGCGATCTTGAACGTGTATTCCTTTGTTCCCTTGTACTTGCCCACACCTGTTATGACAAGTGTTGCGGTACCGACCTCATAGTTGTCCTTGAAGGTATATGTATAATCACCGTTTGATCCGGCTGTCATCTCCTCGCCGTCATAGCTCAGAGTAAAGCTTGGTCTGACCGCCATGCCAAAGTTGTATGACTGATCCTCAAGTCCCGTCAAAGTGATCTTGTCACTTGTGCTTATGTCTATAAATTCCTTAGTAATATTGAAGTATTTGATGATCTGACCTGTGTAATGATCACCACAGCCTGTTATGGTCACTGACGCTTTTCCGGCATCCGTGTTGTCTGCATACTCTACTGTGTAATCCTCATTCTCAACAAGCTTGATCTCACCGTTGTATATATTGATCTCAGGTGTTATAGCTGAGCCTGTCCACAACTGATCCGCTATAGCATCCATCTGACAGTTATACACAGCTCTCTTCTCTATCTCGAAACGTATAACCTTCTGTCCTGTGTAATTTCCTATACCGGTTACAGTGATCGAAGCCTTCTCTCCTGAACCTGTTACCTCTATATTATTCGCATACTCAACAGTATAGTCCTTGTCTCTCTCCAGCTTGATAATTTCACCATTAACGTATCTGGTTACATTTATCACCGGTTCGATGGCCATACCTGTGTACATCTGTGACTGGTCGGCCTGGGTTATTCCCATTCCGCTTGAAGATGAAATGATTGAAACAGGTGTTATCTTGAAATACTTGACGATCTCGCCTGTATAATTATCATTTGCAGCCTTTATTACGACCTTGGCCTCGTCTGTTACATCCGTGTTATTGCTGTACTCTACCGTATAGTCTACATCCTGCTCCAGCTCAACACTGCCATTCTTGATGGTGACTGCCGGCTCTAATGCCTCTCCTGTGTACTGGCTGTCGGATATATCTTTGACATCGCAGTCCTCAAGAGGCTTAGGTAAAATGTTGAACTCAAGAACCTTAGTTCCGCTGTATGAGCCCATTCCTTCTATAGTAATAGTAGAAGTTCCTACCTTGTCATTGTTCTTTCTGTCGGTGACTGTGAAGTCTGTTCCCTCCTTCAGAACATAACTGCCATTCTTAATGGTAAGCTCCGGCTTCACCTCGCCGCCGTTATAATACTGGTCAGGTATATCCTCATATGTGAGTTTGCCCATATCACCTGACGGAGCAACTATAGTGATCTGGAATGACTTTGAACCGGAATAATATACCGATGCTGACATGGCAATGACTGTCCATGTTCCGGTCTCCTTGTAGCTGAACGGGAAGGTGTAGTTAACTCCCTCAACCAATGTCATTCCGTTGTATGTAATTGTTATATCCGGCTTTATGTTCTCTCCGGTATATTCATAACTGGACTTATTCACAGTCAGCTTTACATCGGCATCTGAGAATGACTTTGCAAGTATGTTAAATGATTTGTACACAGTACCCGCATAGTCTCCCATACCTGTAAATGTAACCTTACCATTGTTGGTTCCCGGCACGATATTCTCGCCGTAAGCAACAGAGTAATCGGTTCCCTCCACAAGTGTCTTGCCGTCGTATGTCAATGTCACATCCGGCTTCAACTGTGCTCCGGTATATTTCATCGATGATATCGTAGAAAATTCCACATCATTCATGCTGATCTTAGATGTCTTTATCGCAAATGTACCTACACATGTTCCCTGGAAATTGCCGAGACCCTTGATCATGACTCTGGCTGAATTTCCGATCTCCACGTTGTTCTCATAACCTGATATCTCGTAGTCAACGCCCTCCACAAGATCCGTATTGCTGAATGTGACCTTTGACAGGGTTGTGGTCACCTCAGAACCTGTGTACTCGGCGTCATCGGCAGTTATTACAGCTTTGGATATATCCGCTGCAACAATCTGGAACTCACATGGAACAGTTCCAGTGTAATTTCCAATACCTACTATATTAAACTTATGTGTTCCTACATTGTAATCCTTGGCATTCCAATACTCACTGAAGTCATATGAGAAATCCTGGGATAACTTAAGTGTAGTTCCAAGTTCCTTATCCTTGACAGAAATATTCTGTGGAGAAACCTGTATCGTTATGTTGTTTGCGGTGTTGAACACTGCATCATCAAATGTTACGGAGAGATTTTCCGTGCTCCTAGGCTTGATGGTGAAGTTCACCGTCTTTGAACCCACATATGAACCAAGTCCTGATATAGTCAGTGATGGCTTAGATGTGGATGTGGATGCATTTGTATTGTTGGTGTAGTATGACACCTTATAATCCTTGCCCTCGACAAGTGTCGTGCCCTTATACTTAACCACCGGACTTGGAGTCTTGGCAGTTCCGTCATATACAAGGTCGTCATCCACCGTAACGTCAGCGTCTGCTATGCTGTATACCTCAGTTCCCTGATCCACGATCTGGAAAGTCTTGGTTACAGTTCCCTTGAATCTGGTAGGTGCTCCTGTTATTGTGACAGTCGCCGTTCCAACATCTGTATTGTTGGTATACTCAACCTTGTACTCATAGTCATTTGTACCCCACTCGTCTATGCTGTGCAGATACTTGTTGTTGGTCTTGTCCAGTATCTTAACAGCCGGCTTTATAGGTTTTCCTGTATATACAAATGTATCACCCTCCAGTGATATCTCCTGATCACTGAGGTTTGCAGCGCTGATTCCGTAGTATATGTAATACTCTCCGTCGCTACCGATCTTATAATTGCTGTTCTTTGCAGCGGACACTACAACTCTAGGGCCGTCCCCAAGAGGATCCTCCACTACCTCTGACTCCTCGTCGTTGTTATAATAATCGACAACATAGTCAGTTCCTTCTGTAAGGAAATATCCTGATGATGTATTCGCTGTCTTTACATATATCTGCGGCCATACACCACCAGCCTGATATGTGTAAATTTTATTTTTGCAATTTTTATGCTGGTTCGCTTTCTCTTTTCCATCTATATAGAAAAGTGCAGTCGAAGTTATACTCTTTGCCTTTATAGTAAAGGTACATGTAAGAGTACCGCTACAGTTCATGTCTGCATTACCTCTGACTGTAACTGTTGCCGTACCAACATTAACATTGTTACTGTATTCTACAGTATAATAATCTGACGACAGCTTCGTGTCGTTGGTCGTATCTCCAATCTTCTTTACCACCAGCTCTGACGAAGTGAGCGTCCATGGTTTTCCCGAATACGTCTTACCGGATGTCACCGTTGTATAACAATAATATCCGTCCGCATTCAGATCTATAGCATCATCCGCCGCCAGCGTGGCAACAGAATCCCCCACATCACTCTGCTTCTCCGCATCACTGGCCGTCGCCACATTCTGTGACTGTGCCGCCAGCACCTGCGCAATCCCTCCGACCGCAATATCACTCTGGAACAATACGGACAATGCCATAATGAATGCCATGAGAAATGCGATCATTCGTCTGCCATAACTTCTTCTCATAAATTACTCCCTGCCTTTCTTGATATGTACATTTGCGGAATAACCAGTATAAGTGTCTGGAAACCCCATTTATATACAATTTTACCAAAAATCAATATGTTATTCAATGTGCTTTATGAAATAATCACTTGACTTTCTAAACATAAAAAAGAACTTTTGCACATATATATGCAAAAGTTCTTTTTTATATACACTATATATTATTTTCTTATCTTTCTCACTGATACAACCACAAGTGCCGCCGCTACGATTCCGGTAAATATGTATATTGGAAGTCTGTCTCCTGTCTGTGGTGCCTTTCCTGCCTGTGATACACCCGCAGTCTGAGGATCATCATCATCCGGTATATCTATGTCATCCTTGACAAACACTGCAAGCTGTCCATCCGATGGGAATTCTGCCAGAAGAACTCCGCTCTCTACGCTGAATGGAATCTTGGTCCAGTCTCCGTCATCCGGAAGGAATCTCACCTGAACTGTCATATCACTGGTGATGGCTGCTCCTCTTATCTTTGTCGTCTCTATCTCAGAATAATCATAATCATTCACCGCTGTAACTGAGAACACTGCAAGAGTTGAATATCCATCCAGTGATTTATCTCCAAGCACCTCCGATGGTGCATCTCCAAGCATGAGATTGTCAATATCCGCTATAGTTGTATCCGCCTCGGATATGAGAATGTGTGTCGAATCTGTCTCATAATCATTCTCCGGGCTGTTATTCGCAAATGCTGTTGTTCCGCAGCCTAATGTTATCGCCACCGCTGCAAGCCAGGCTGCCGCTTTTCTCTTAAATGAAGCTGCCTTCCCCAATCTTGTTGTCATAACCTTCACTCCTTGTCTCCCTGATGTCCTTCTCCTGACATCATACTTTGTTCCAAAGTATACCATCATAAAAAGAGAGCGTCAATTGTGCAAAACTCCCTTTTTTATCTGGCATCCGCTTCTATTTCCCCTGTGAGTACCGACTGCACGATCCATCTTTTTCCATCCATTCCACAACATGTAGAAAGAGTCAGCAGTCTGCTGTCAACATCTATTTTTTGGTCATTTTGCACAACCCCAGTATCAAAATTCTCGTCAAATATTCCATCTATGTACGACCGTCTGCCTTTTTTGTCAGAGAAATCATTGTATGTGAATATATGTCTGTCATTTGTCCTGTATGCAGCAAACACCGTATAACACAGCGTACTGTTCGGTGTGTATACATACACATTCCTGTTGTTTCTGAGGAATTCCTCATCCTCATAATTGTGCAGAGTCTTGAACATAGTTCCACTGGACATGTTGTGTCCATACATGACCGTATCAAAATCCGAAAATCCTCTGGAATTTGCAGAGTCTATGAAGATTGCTCCATCAGGGCTGTACTCCCCATATGCATCATGGCTCAGATAATAGCTGTTGTCACTGCCCTGCAGTACCGCATAATCGACATCTGTTCCAGGTATGTATATCCACGCACATATATCCTGATTCTTTTTCTGAAGTTCATCAAAGTCCACCTTCACATGCGGGAATATCACATCATCAATTCCTGCATCCTGCTTGGACGAGGCATCGCTCTCCGTAGCTCCATCTGTTCCATAATCCACATACTCCCTGAGTGCCCGGTTTGCACGGTTGCTCCGGTTATGTGCAAACGCATATCTCACGATCAGGCAGATGCACACCAGCAAAACCACCGATGATACCCCCAAGGCCACCTTCCATAAGAGCTTCTTACGCTCTCCTCCCGGTTCGGTCATCACTGCCTCTGTCTCAGGACTGTCGGTATTTCCATTTTCTGCGTGACTTTCCCGCTCATTGTCCTCGACAACGGATTGCGCGAGCGCCACCGCCTCTGCAATTTTTCTTTCTAATTCTTCCTGTCTATCATCGTTCTGCATACAGGCATTACTCCACTTCTCTGTAGAACATTTCGACAAGCTGCTCCTTTAACGCCGCATCGTCAACAATATATTCATCATAATAATTCTCTCTCTCATATGAACCCGGGAACTCATACATTCCGTCATCAGTAAACTCCGCCCCGGCAAATTTCCACGCCAGATACAGCATCCCGGTTCTGGATATGTCTGTTGATATATATCCCGACATCTGTTCATACATATCCCATATCTTCAGGGGATTTCTCTTAAGCTTTTCCTTTAGCAGGCCGCACCATGCACACATGTACTGCTTCTGCCTGTCCATACGGGCGGCATTTGTTCCTATATCCTCCGAGGCACTGTTGCGCTCCGTCACATAATATACCGCCTGCTCCCCCGACAGTGTCACTGTCTCGCCCTGGCGTATATCTGCTCTGTCCAGATCCTCCATGGCTTTCACCGTCACTCCTCCGACAAGCTCGTTCATCTTGCTGATCCCATCAAAGTCAAGCGTCACATATGCATGTATCGGAAGTCCGTCAAGCAGTTCTGATACCGTATATTCCGTGAGTTCCGCACCGTCAGCCACATCACTGCCATATGAAAATGCCAGTGCTGCCTGAAGATTCTGGGTCGTGATATATTTGCCCGCAACACCAAATACCTTGACAGGTGCCAGAGTATCCCTGTTGATATTCAGGCATCTTATCGTCTTGTCCCTGACATTGAGTGTGACAAGTATCAGGGCATCCCCCTGTCCCACGGTGTCAGCCTCTCCTCTGGCATCCACACCGATACACAGTATATTAATGTTGTCTTCATCATACATGTAGCTGTGACCTTCATACAGCATTTCAGCATCCCTGGATCTTTGTCCTCTGAGGGAGCTTCTGCCCGCATGAAGATATGCCGCACATACCAGGATCACCGCCACAACTATAGCCAGAACAGCCACGGCTGCTATGAGTAATTTTTTCTTAACTTTACTGTTACTTTTCATGTTCATGTTCTCAAAAAGCGGCACGGAAACTTCCGTGCCGCTCTTGTTCTTATCTTATATGCCTGACGTACTGCAATGCATCAATATTTCTTATCGATTATGCATACAGTGGATACTTCTCTACAATACTCTTTACAAGCTGCTCAGCCTTTGCCTTATCATTGTCAAGGACTGCTGCCTTTATGGCGTCTGCTATGATCTCCATGTCAGCCTCATTTGCACCTCTTGTGGTAACGGCTGGTGTACCAAGTCTTATTCCACTTGTTACAAATGGTGACTTAGGGTCGTTTGGAACAGTGTTCTTGTTTGCTGTGATATGAACCTCGTCAAGAAGCTTCTCAACTTCCTTACCTGTAAGTCCAAGTCTTTTGAGATCCATGAGCATCAGATGATTGTCTGTTCCGCCTGATACAATATCAAAGTCTCTTGCCATGAGTGCCTTTGCAAGTGCTGCCGCATTCTTGACAACCTGCTCCTGATATGCCTTGAACTCAGGTGTAAGAGCCTCCTTGAAGCATACTGCCTTACCGGCTATCACATGCATGAGAGGACCGCCCTGGATTCCAGGGAATACGGCCTTGTTGAAATTAAACTTCTCATTTATCTCGTTGCTGCACATGATCATACCACCACGAGGTCCGCGGAGAGTCTTGTGCGTTGTGGTTGTTGTCACATGGGCATATGGGATTGGGCTCATGTGAAGTCCTGCTGCCACAAGTCCGGCGATGTGTGCCATATCTACCATGAGATATGCTCCAACCTCATCAGCGATCTCTCTGAATCTCTTGAAATCAATAGCTCTGGCATATGCTGAAGCTCCTGCTACGATAAGCTTTGGCTTGCACTCCTTTGCGATCTCGAGAACTCTGTCATAATCTATAAATCCGTCATCGTTTACACCGTATGGCACGCAGTGGAAATACTTTCCAGACATGTTGACCGGTGAACCGTGGGTGAGATGTCCGCCGTGATCAAGATTCATTCCCATAAATGTATCGCCAGGATTAAGTATTGCGAAGAATACTGCCATGTTTGCCTGTGCTCCTGAGTGTGGCTGTACATTCACATACTCACAGCCAAACAGCTCCTTGGCTCTCTCTCTCGCAAGGTCCTCAACAACATCCACATACTGACATCCACCGTAATATCTCTTACCAGGATATCCCTCTGCATACTTGTTGGTGAGATGGCTGCCCATGGCTGCCATAACCGCCTTTGATACGATATTCTCGGAAGCTATGAGCTCCAGATTGTTATTCTGTCTGTTGAACTCGTCTGTCATTGCTGCCGCTACTTCTGGATCTACCTTTGTTATCTCGTCAAAACTGAACATCGAATTTACCTCCATCAAAAATTTGTTCCTATTATACTCATATATATCACTGTTTTTCAACAGTAAAATTTAACATGTCCTTGTACTGGCCATACTCGTACTCATTATAAAAATATTCCTCAGGTCTTGCGGATATTCCAAGCTCGTCATACCATTCGCCGAGAAGCTTCTCTCTGAGCTTTGTCTTTGTCGGCTCCGCCAGCGTGTTGTAGTTCCACAGGCTGAAGTGAAGAGCGTAATTTATATAGTCCTTCTCTATCTCTGTGTACAGACCGTGATCCTTCAGCATCTGTCTGAGTGCCAGCAGCATGTGATAGAAGTTATCCCACGACTTCTCTCTGGTCTTGGACAGCGAATCCCGGGTATCCACTCTTCTGTGGATGAGTATCTCACTTACTGTACATATGCGCTCAGCCAGCACCAGCGCGCTGAACACGAACAGCGCATCATTTGTGGTTCTCTGCTCCTGAAATTTCAGATCATTCTTCATCACAAATTCCCTGAGATACAGCTTATCCCACGCCCATCCCACAAATGCTCTGAATATATTTGTGGATATCTGTCTGCGGTTAAACGGCTCATACGGTGGAAGTGCCCACTCTATCATGGCCCACTTCTCATATACATACTCCTCAGTATCCATGTTGTACTGGTCTGATTTGTAGATGACTATCTCCGCCTGCTCCTCCTCGGCTCTGCGGAAAGCCTTCTCTACCATCTCAGGCTCGTAGAAATCGTCGCAGTCGAGAAACAGTATATATTTTCCTGTTGCCTCCTGCATTCCACGGTTTCTTGCCGCACCCGCTCCGGCATTCTTCTCTCTTATAAGTACGATCCTGTCATCCTTCTGCGCATACTGTTCTATGATCTGCGACGAATTATCGGTGGATCCATCGTCAACGCATATTATCTGTATATTTCTAAGGGTCTGTCCGGTTATCATGTCCAGACATCCCTCTATGTAACTCTCCGCATTGTATACTGTCAACACAATCGATACATCAATCACTGATACACCCCCTCCATCTCATCTGTTAGTTTCTATGCAAAAGCTTCTTTACAGCCTTCTTCAGTGTCACCGGAACAAACATCACAGCCTTGCCCACACGGAAAGTGGTTGATGTCTCATAATTGATCCGCTGAGCTTCCATCTCTCTTCTGAGTTCATCATTTTCTCTGTGACTCGCATCCAGCTCTTCAGCGCGTCGCCCCAGTTCATTGTTAAGGTCAAATATCTTTTTGCTGTAGACTACCTTGCCGAGATAATATCTCTTGAGAAATCCCGGATCCTTAGCAAGAACATAAAGCCCTGTCTTCTCCTCCTGGCTGAACAGCTCCTGGTCAAGCTCATCAAGTTCCATGCTCCTGTGGAAATCAACAGCCATACGCTCAGCAAACTGCCAGCCCGCATCCTCTGTCATCCAGTGAAGCATCTCGTAGTAACATCTCCATCTCTGAAGAGTGTAATATCCCTTCCACTTCTCCCACACAGACCAGTCCTGCATGAGATGATCCTTTATGCGGTCGTAGGTTATATTGACCGTGTACGCCGCATCCACATCGTCTATCCACACTGTGTCTATCTCAACTCTGTCACACATGTCACAGGCTGCAAACATCGCCCTATCAGCATGTACAAATGCCATCCACAATATATACAGATCAGGAAACAGCCCCTGCTGATGTGCCTCCACTCCGTCGCAGTATGTGTCCAGAAAGCTTCTGCTGTAAAGCCCCGCGCACACATGCCGTATCGCTATCGATATCTCAGGAGACGATGCCAAGCTCATAACCACTTCCCGCTGGACACTGTCATCCATTCTGTCATCAAACACTCCGATAAATTCCAGTTTTCCCTGCACGGCCCTTTCTGCCAAATGCTTCACAGCCTCCTCCGAAACAGCCACGCATGGTCTCGCCAGAAAAACATAATCGCCAAGATCTATCTTTTTTAAGCTGACATTCTCTGTACTCACTCCCTGCCCTCCTCATGTAAATTTCAAATAATATACCGAACATTTTTCATCAGCGCCAATTATACCATTAATTTCATTTTTTGTGAATACAGAGAAGGGCACAGGAGTATTACCCCTGTGCCCTTCTCTGTATGACCTGTATTATTTTATCTCTCATTTCCTGCCACAAGAGCCGTTCCATCATAATCGATGACTATGGCTGACTGTGTGCTCACGCTGCCCGCAAGTATCATCCTGGCAACAAGCGTCTCCACATTCTTCTGCAGATATCTCTTGAGCGGTCTTGCACCATACACCTGATCATATCCCTGATCGATGATGTGCTGCTTTGCACTCTCCGTAAGTTTGATAGTGATCTCCCTGTCTGCCAGTCTGCTGTTGAGATCTGCCATGAGAAGATCAACGATACCACTGATGTTGTCCTTGGACAGTGCCCTGAATGTAATGATCTCATCAATACGGTTCAGGAACTCAGGTCTGAATCTGCTCTTAAGCTGAGCCATTACGTCATTCTTCAGTTCATCTGTGATCTCTCCGCCGGCAGCTGCAATATCTGCACCACCGATATTTGATGTCATGATAATGATCGTATTCTTGAAGTCCACAGTTCTGCCCTGAGAATCCGTGATACGTCCATCATCAAGCACCTGAAGGAGCACATTGAACACATCCGGATGTGCCTTCTCTATCTCATCAAAGAGGACAACCGAATATGGCTTTCTACGAACAGCCTCTGTCAGCTGACCGCCTTCATCATAACCTACATATCCCGGAGGCGCTCCTATAAGTCTTGACACACTGTGCTTTTCCATGTATTCACTCATATCGATACGGACCATGTTCTGCTCATTGTCAAACAGCGCCGCAGCAAGACTCTTTGCAAGCTCTGTCTTACCTACACCGGTTGGTCCAAGGAATATAAATGAACCGATTGGCTTGCTAGGATCCTTTATTCCTGCTTTTGATCTGATGATCGCATCGCTGACATACTCAACAGCCTCATCCTGACCTACAACTCTCTTCTTAAGTTCACTGGCAAGATTAAGAGTTTTACTCTTTTCACTCTCCGTAAGTTTTGCAACAGGTATTCCCGTCCACTTGGATACGATCTTGGATATCTCGTCCTCTGAAACCACCTCATGTACGAGCTCCCTCTCCTTATCTGAAGCTGTAGACTCAGCCTCTGCAAGTTCCTTCTGGATAGCAGGAAGCTTACCATACTGAAGCTCTGCTGCCTTGTTCAGGTCATAGTTTCTCTGAGCAGCCTGTATATCGGCCTTGACCTGCTCCATCTCTTCCTTGAGTGTTCTTATCTTCTCAACTGCAGCCTTTTCATTCTCCCACTTTGCTTTCAGGGAATTTGCCTGATCCTTGAGTTCTGCCAGTTCAGCCTGAAGGTCTGCCAGTCTCTGCTTTGACAGATTATCCTCCTCCTTCTTAAGGGCTGTCTCCTCAATCTCCAGCTGCATTATCTTACGTGTGATCTCATCCACTTCAACAGGCATTGAATCAAGCTCTGTCTTGATCATGGCACACGCCTCGTCAACAAGATCTATTGCCTTATCCGGCAGGAATCTGTCTGTTATATATCTGTTGGAAAGAACCGCTGCACTTACAAGGGCACCATCTGATATCTTAACTCCATGGAACACCTCGTACCTCTCCTTGATTCCTCGAAGGATAGATATTGTATCTTCAACGGTTGGCTCATCCACCATAACCGGCTGGAAACGTCTCTCAAGAGCCGCATCCTTCTCTATATACTGTCTGTACTCGTTCAGTGTTGTGGCACCTATACAGTGCAGCTCACCTCTGGCGAGCATAGGCTTAAGCATGTTTCCCGCATCCATTGCACCATCAGTCTTGCCTGCTCCGACGATAGTGTGAAGCTCATCGATGAACATAATCACTTCACCCTCAGACTTCTTAACCTCATCAAGGACATTCTTAAGTCTCTCTTCAAATTCACCTCTGTACTTGGCACCAGCCACAAGAGCTCCCATATCAAGTGCAAATATCTTCTTGTTCTTAAGTCCCTCTGGTACATCACCTCTGAGTATCCTCTGTGCAAGTCCCTCTACAACCGCAGTCTTACCTACACCAGGCTCACCGATAAGCACCGGATTGTTCTTTGTCTTCCTTGACAGGATCCTGATCACATTTCGTATCTCAGCGTCACGTCCTATTACCGGGTCAAGTTTCTGCTGTCTTGCCCTCTCGACCAGATCATATCCGAACTTCTCCATAGCCTCATATGAGCTCTCCGGATCATCACTGTCCACCTTGTGGTTACCTCTGATTTCTGCCAGCTCCTTGAGGAATGCATTCCTGCTAACTCCCCAGCCTTTAAGAAGCTCCTTGATATCCGAATCAGCCTTATCCACCATGCCGAGGAACAAATGCTCAACAGACACATATGTGTCGCCCATCTGCTTTGCTTCCTTCTCTGCCTGTATGAGAGCCTTTGAGAAGTTATTTCCGGCATACATATTGCCACCGCTGACCTTCGGCAACCTTGCCAGCTTATCCTCCACCGCATTCACGGCACCAGTAACATTCACGCCCATCTTCTCAAATATCTTGGCTATCAAACTGTCATCTATCTCAAGCAAGCCAGCCAAAAGGTGCATCTGCGTAAGTTCCTGATTGTCGTACTCCAGAGCTTTTTCTTTTGCTTTCTCTACAACTTCCAACGATTTACGTGTGTATTTATCCATCTCCATAGCTGTTTACCTCCTAAACTAAACTTTCAGGGAACTGATACCTTAATATCACTTCCCTGTCTGATGATAATATAACACACTCGTTAGCACTCGTCAACACTGAGTGCTAACATTTTTTTATTATTTTAAATTATTTCTCTCTATGGTAAACTACCACCCCGGCAGCCCCTAATAAACATGCCATCATGACTATGAGCATCAATGCCACATTTCCGTCATCTCCGGTATTTGGTACACCTGACCCCTTTTTTGAGTCTGCTACAGTTGTATTCTCTGTTGAGGTCACGTTAGTTTTCTCATCGGTTGTCTGTCTCTCTGTTGTTACCTTCTCTGTCGTCTGCTCACTTGACGTTGGTTTTTCAGTTGAAGGTTCATTTGTAGTCGGTTCATTTGTTGCTGGTACATTCCCCTTCTTTACCACTACCTTTGCAGCAGGAGATGCATAATAATTTTTGGTCTCCTTATATCTCACATAATAATTTCCATCTGCAAGTTTCTTAAGTACCGTGCTTTCACAATCCAACCATTTTTTCTTGTCGACACTATATTCCATTGACGTCTTCAGATTAGATATCTGACCATCATTTTTCCCATCCACAGTCTCTGCCGTTGCGACCAAACCTGTAGGTGCCTTCTGCTTTGCCTTATCTATTGTGAACTCTTCCACGATCTGTCCGTGCATGGTATTCTCACCCTTGATAGTAACTGTAGCTGTTCCCGCATCAATATTATCCGCATATACACATGAGTAACTTTTTCCTTCTGTCAGAGTCTTTCCGCCATAAGAAACCGTAACCGCAGGTTTCTTTTCTTTTCCATCGTACACATACGATTTTGGAGCAATGCTGACAGCGACATCTGCACCATCCGACAAGCTGCGGTAACGGAGAATAAAATCCTTAGCCTTGGCTCCTGTCTCATCATCAATGATTGTCGTTCCTTCTACAGAAAGTCCCTCTGGTACAAACTCCTTCACACCGTCAAATCCATCTGCAATATGCCCAAAGTTGCTAAGTCCGTCACTGTTCTGTACCGTAAATACACAGTCTGTATCCATCTCAAGTTTTTCAAACCAACACTGTGAACCGTTGAGCGTCACATTTGAGCCATTATTCAGACAGATTCCATCTTTTGTCATCCAGTTGATACTATCCGTAATGAATTTGACATTTGACAAAGTCAGCATAGCATTAGTAAATCCAACACTTCCATTTGTGATACCGCAATTTAATGTTCCGTTTTTCACGTATAACGAATAATCAAAATTCATCATCTGCAAAGTGACACTTTTACCGTTGAGATCTATAATGATATGTTTATTATGTTCACCATCATTGTATCCTATAGAAGCCGAAGGATCATATATATCACTAATTATACATATTGTATAGCCATTCTGTGCGGCTGCAAATGCATCAGCCAGTGTAGCATATGATCCGATCTCATCGCCATTGCCATCCGTCACAATTGCCACATCCCCATCCGCGGCCTGCACCTTCACAGAGTTCTTTCCCGCAATAATCACTACAGCAAATATACATGCCATAATCAACCCAGTTACCAATTTCTTTGATTTCATAATTATCCCTTTCCTCCTGTCTTTAATCCCTGGCAGTTACTGCCAGATATTGCCATCAACATAACAAATAATTATAATACACTGAGTTTTTTAGTAAACTAGCCAAACGGCTAGTTTTTAAAATTAAATGACTAAATGCATAACTTTAGTACGAAAAAGAACCAGCACTCAAATGCCGGTTCTCCCTGTTATGATATTATTCTATTATCACAGCTCCTCACCATTGGTCTCTATAACATGTTTGTACCAATAATAAGAATCCTTCTTGTATCTGTTCAAAGTTCCACTGTTCTCGTCCTCTTCTCTGTCCACATACACAAATCCGTATCTCTTCTGATATCCGTTGAGCCAGCTGAGAAGATCTGTGTAAGACCATGTGCAGTATGCCAGGACACGGCAGCCATCATCACACGCTTTCTTGAGCTCCTCTATGTGATGTTTCAGGTAATCTATCCTGTACGGATCATGGATCTCCCCATCCTCGAACTTGTCAAATGCACCAAGACCATTCTCAGATATTACGATCGGAAGGTCGTATCTTGAAGTGATCTGTCTGCAGCACATGCGAAGTCCCATCGGATCGATGGTCCAATCCCAGTCTGTCGTAGGAAGGAATTCATTTGCAGGATTCTTGTAAAGTCCCGGAACACCCTGAACCTTTGCCGTGCCCTTCTTGCCGGTCGTGTTCATCTCGTGAGTCGTTCCCACTCCGTTTATCGGGTTGTGCTCGACAACGCATGACTGATAATAGTTTACACCCATGAAATCTATGAGACCTGCAGCCTTCCTGAGGATATCCTCGTCACCGTCCTCCATAACCGGAGTTAGATTCTTGCTCTTGAGGTAAGCAGCGGCAGCCCTTGGATAACGACCATAGGCATACATATCCATCCAGTAGAAGTTGTTCAGATCATCATAATCCATCTTCGCCATCGCATTTTCAGGCTTTCTGTCAAATGCGTATGACGGTGTGTATGCGAAGGATGAACCGACCTTAGCATCCGGGCAGATCTCCTTGAGTGCAATAACGCTCTTGGCGTGTGCCATAAATGCATGATGGTTTACCTGATAGAACATCTTCTGGTCATCAACCTTTCCTGGTGGGTGCATTCCTGCATTCCAGCCAAGACCTGTAAATACATTCTGCTCATTCATGATTATCCAGTGCTTTACCCTGTCACTGTATCTCTCAAACAGAACCTTTGCGTATCTGACGAAATCATCGACTATTCGTCTGCTCTCCCATCCGTGATACTGCTCCTCAAGTGCCTGTGGCATATCCCAGTGGTACACTGTTACCATAGGAACAATTCCATACTTAACCAGTTCATTGATCAGGTCATCATAGAACTGTAAGCCCTTTTCATTTATCTCGCCATTGCCATCAGGTATGATCCTTGGCCAGGATATTGAGAACCTGTAAGTCTTAAGTCCCATCTCCGCCATAAGTGCCACATCTTCCTTGTATCTGTGGTAATGGTCAACCGCCTTATCACCTGTCGTAGCCTTAAATGTTTTTCCCGGGATCCTTACGAACTGATCCCAGTTGGATGGGCCTTTGCCATCCTCATTCCACGCTCCCTCTATCTGATATGCAGCAGACGCACTGCCCCACAGGAAATCTTTCGGGAAGCCATTTGATCTGTCAAAATACATAAACCGTCCTCCATACTATATAGAATCTGTATAGCATGCCTTCAACATGCCTTTGTCGTCATATGCTACAGACTGCCCAGCACATCTCCTATCTTATCCGCTATCAGAAGATCTGCATTGCTGTCCGACTGTGTCGGGGACATATTTATAACCACCAGTTTCCGCCCCCTGAAATATCTGATAAGTCCTGCTGCCGGATACACAACAAGCGATGTACCACCGATTATCATCGTATCCGCCTCGGATATATACTGGAGTGCCCTCGACATATTGTCCTCATCAAGTGCCTCCTCATACAGCACCACATCCGGTTTTACAGTGCCTCCGCACTTTTCACACTTAGGCACACCATCCGAATTGACTATATAATCCAGGTCATAGAAAGCATGGCATTTCTCACAGTAATTTCTATGAACAGAACCATGGAGCTCTATGACATTCCTGCTACCTGCCATCTGGTGAAGTCCGTCGATATTCTGCGTTATCACCGCCTTGAGCTTTCCCTGTTTCTCAAGCTCCGCCAGCTTTATATGAGCCTTGTTCGGCTTTGCATCAGCAAATATCATCTTGTCCTTATAGAATCTGTAAAATTCCTCCGGGTTACGTCTGTAAAAGCTGTGGCTGATTATAGTTTCCGGCGGATACTTATACTTCTGATTATACAGTCCATCCACACTTCTAAAATCTGGTATACCGCTCTCCGTCGATACTCCTGCACCGCCAAAGAAAACGATATTATCCGAATCTTCTATGATCTGTCTCAGCTCATTCAACTTTTCTGTATCCATATACATACACCTCCAGACAATGACTACTGTGTCTCAGTAACCTTTACCATAACTGTACACGTATTTACCACGGTGTACTTATCTCCATCAGGGACACTGAGCGTGATCGTATTATCGCCATATGAGAGCTTGGAAGCATCTATGGACAGCTTCAGGCTCTTGGCCGATACCTTGGACACCGCACTTGAGATTCCACTCACGGTTATCGTATTGCTATCACCCATGCTCATCTCATAGCTGTATCCACTCTGCTTGCCCCTCAGGATGATATCCCCTGTGGTCACCGTTATATTTCTTGTAACTGATTTCTCGATCGCTATCTTCACATTGATGTATGCGCTCTCCTTTGTCACGACCACACCCTCTGGAAGATACTTTGATACATCAAGTGTCGTCTCAACATCTGCTGTACATCCGCTCACATCAACATCCGTTATATCAAGGCTTGTTATATCCTTTATTATCGATGCGTCTCCACCTATATCAACGGTCTCCGGTACATATGTTATATCTGATACAAGATATCCATCCGCAGGATCTCCTGTGACATCCACATGAACAGGTATATTCTTAGTCTTGTATACCGGAACTGTGACTGCTATCGATATCTCATCGTAGGATATCGACTTGTCTGATATCTTCTCACCATCAGCGGTTACAAATACAGGCGTACAGTTTGTCGTTATATCATCCTTTGCACTGGTCACATCAACTGTCACCTCTGCACGATCTATGCTCGAAACTATACTTGCAGCACCCTTTATCGTTATGAGGTTTGGAGCTGCCACACTGTTACCAACCGTATATCCGGAAGCAACCTCGCCTGTTGTCACCACGGACACAGGAACTGACACTGACTTCTCGTCCTCAAGTTCAACTGACAGCACGTTGTCCACAACAGTTATGCTGACCTTTTTAGCTATGTTGGTGCTGTTCGCAGTTACAGTGATAGGCACCGCATTTGTTATGGATATCTTTGACATATCCGCTACAGCCTTGAAATCCGACGCATCAAGATCGCTTATAAGTGATTTACGTCCTTTGACGACTATATCCACGGTATCACCTGAAGTTATCGTGTACAACTGATTCTGACTTGTTATGGCGTCAGTATTTACCAGATTGACCGGAATGTCCCTTATGGTCCTTGTCACGGCTGAATCATCGATGTTCAGTACAAGAAGCCACACCAGAAATCCAAGCACAACCGACAGAAGCTTAAGACCTATATTGCTGTATATCTTATTTGCCTTTTTCTTAGGCTCTGCGCTGTTATTTTTCATTCTCATCAGCCTCCTTTCTGGAAGCTTTATTCTTATTCTCCACAACGACTCTCTTTCTCCGCTTAACCGGACGGGCACCTGAAGACCTGTGGCTCTTTCTTCCATTATACTCCTTGCACAGCGTCTGAAGATGCCTTCTCACGCCCTCGCTGTCCAGATTCCTGAAGAGCTCGCCTCCCTGTGCAATGGATATTGAACCTGTCTCCTCAGATACGATAAGAGTCATACTGTCTGACACCTCACTGATACCTATACCGGCTCTGTGTCGTGTTCCAAGCTCCTTGTTGATGGAGTCATTTGCAGACAGTGGCAGATAACATGTGGCAGAAACTACCCTGTTCTTTCTTATGATCACCGCACCATCATGAAGCGGTGTGTTGTGCTCAAATATATTGAGAAGTAACTGGTTAGTCACGACCGCATCGATCGGTATTCCCGTATCAATATACTCGCCCAGTGCAACTTCATTCTCAATGACTATGAGTGCACCGGTACGGTTTGCAGACAGGACCTGGGCCGTCTTCACAAGCTCATATATCGTTTTCTCCGATATAACACCATCATCCTCGCCATCTCGTATAATGTAATTGATCAGCTTCTTTCTTCCAAGCTGTTCAAGTCCTCGTCTGAACTCCGGCTGGAACAGGATCACCACCGCTATTATTCCCACACTGAATGCATTCTTAAGCAGATATAAGATCGTATTGAACTGGAACACCGCCGCAATGGCAGTGAAGAGCACGATCATAACTATACCCTTCAGAAGAGTCCATGCTCTGCTCTGCTTGAACCACAACATGATCCTGTATATAAAGAATGACAAAATAAGTATCTCTATTATATCTACTGTGCCTGGAACTGTTATATAAAACCAATCAAAATACGTTGATATAAACGTTGATATCTTATCCATTTCATCCTCCTTTCGGTATATAAATACTCCGTATAATTAATGTGACCTGACAAAAGTCAGGTCACTCACATGTAAGCTCTTTTCAATGTATCTATCTTGTTGATCCTGTAACAGAATCTTCCTTTGCCGCAGACCGGCTTCTCTGTGCGCCTGATCCGGACGAAGTCGACCTCTTCTGCTGTGGTCTTGGCGATGGCTGCTCTCTTCTGGCTGCCTTTCTCTGGGCACCACCCATGACCTTTGGCACAGCCTTTACATAGTAGTAGTAGTCATCGTCCTCAAACTGTGTATTCTCAACACTTGAGTAGTCCACAACTATCTTGAAGAACTGAACCACTATGGCCACCAGTATCGCCAGTATGCATCCAAGCAGAGCCCCCGCAAGGGATACCTCAACTTCCATGGACAAAGTTCCAACCAGGAACAGTATGATCTCTACCACACCGCCTGTGATGATGGCAACGTACCATGAATATGCAAATGACATTCTATATATTATGTATGTAAGAACTATAACAACTGCAAACACTATTATGGTGAGCAGAAGTGTCTTATCCTGCACCAGATGCTGGAAAATATACTTGTATCCCTCTATCAGATCACCCTCTGCTGAACTTGAGCTTAAAGCAACGTAATCAGCAGTATGCTTCAGGAAGAAGTAGAATATACAGCCAAATGCTGCAGGAACCATTCCTGTGAATCCAGCTGTCATTCCAGCCAGGATCGGCATGAAATACTGGAACTTTATAATGTAAAAGAATGGCATAAACAGAATGATCCATGATGCCTTAGGGAAAAATCTTATATATACACAATACATTATCACAAATATGACAACAAATGAGATTCCAAGCTCCAGACTTGCGCTGGCAACCTGGGCACATGCGTACAGTCCTGCAATGGCAAGTGTGAGCTGGCCTGAAAGGAACGCACACACAAAAGCTGCTGCCAGGACCACTACGATACTGCTTATCGTGCTGTTATATCCTGTAAGATGGTTTATTGACCAGAACACAACAAGTGCCAGTATAAACTTACACAGTGGTGAAACAAATTTATCATACTTACTACAAAAATTCTTTACTCCATCGCGGAAATCCAGAAGTGTTGACATTATCAGTTAGCCCTCCTCTTTTTTTTGACAGAACGGCGTGTTCCGTCCTCGTTCTCATAAAATTCTATCAGTTTCTTAAGATTCTGGTTATACTTTATGAGTTTTGGCTTTGCCTTCATATATCTGTATGTATATAAGACCCACGCGAAAAGCGCAAATGCAATACACACCACTGCATAGCCGCCCACAATGCTGCTCGCCACCTTCACATAGTCAAGCTCTGTGAGCTTCTCAACTATATCTGCAAGATTATAGTATATGTAAGCTGCGGCAAAAACTACAAACAGCACCGTAGATGAAACAATTGTCTTAAGACAGTTAAGCTTCACATAGTCACTTTGAAAATATTTACCCTTTTCGAGATCCTCACGCCCAAGCGACTCCTTGTACATGGCGATCTTCGTCATTAGAATGACCTTTTCTTCATTTACCATTGCTCGATTCTATCTCCTTATTCTGGTCACTTTTCCACAAATGACCATAACTAGCAGTATTATACCCCGCGTCTTAATATTGCGCAAGTTTTATATTTAGAATTTAATGTCTATTAATGTATGATCACCAAGTGCGTCCGCCGTAGTAATCATGTTCATTTTTGTATGTCTCGTATGCATCCATCTCCTGATTTCGTTGCTCAAGACTGTCTCCCTGGATGGCATCGAGCTGCTTTCGTATCTCCGATTCCTTATCAGAAGACTGAGGCTCCTGTGTATCCTCTTCGTTTTCATCGTCACTGCCCTGATCCTTCTGGTCATTTGGATCCTGATCACCTTTCTGATCCTGTTCCTCCGTCTGCTTCCTGAGCTGTTCCTCAAAGGCATCTATCTCATCCTTCAGAGTCTGTGCATCCTCGTAATGTCCATCCTCATCATCCCTATGAGCGCAGTCATTCTCTATGAGAATGTCCTTTGCACGCTTAAGGGTATCCGTCATCACATCTATGCAGACATTCATGGACGACCCCCTGGCATATAGCGAATCCAGCGGATATATTGAATCCAGAACACTTTTTGCAAAATTTGAATCATCCGAATATGGCGATATCAGATTTGCACTATTATTGAAAGTTATGACTGCAAATTTAGCACCGTCCATCTCATCAACTATGTGCTCGCAGTCTTTCTTCACCGCCGTCAGCCTCTCTGTATCCCCAGCATAATCCTGAGCCAGCATGCTTATGGTGTCATCCACAACGAACAGCACATATGTGTCAAGCTTCCGGACACTTGTCTCCACGTTGCTGCTTGGGACCATGATCCTCAGATTGATGAGAAATATCAGTATGATGGCAGCTATCTGCCTTATATATGCGCTTCTCTTCCGCCTTTTCAGGAACGCCATGCCAACGCACAATATGAGCATAAGCCAGATTGGTATAATTGGATCTATTCTCATAATTCTCTCCTGTAACGTCTTATAATTTGAGCCAGCGGCCAAGTCCTAGCATTCCTGCAAACAGAACCAGCATCAATACAAATGGATATAACAGCTCAGGTGTCTCAACATCCACCATCCTCACCTTGACCAGATTCTTACTCAGCTTTTCTATCGATGATACTATCTCTCCAAATGATCCGGATTCCTCCTCAAGATAGAATTTACCACCGGTCTTCTCCACCGCATTCTTCATGGACTCCTTGTTTTCCGGTGTCATCTCCTTTGTTCCAACTCCATACACCGTGACATTGTTTGAAACACATATATCGGCCGCCTCATCCAGAGTTGCCACCGGTGTTCCCTGTATATCATTGTCAGTGGAGAATATTACCACCTTTGTCCTCTCCTTGTCAGCATCCGAAAAATCGATTGCCGCAGCAGCAAGGCCGTCCCCTATAAGTGAGCTTCCCCTCTGCTCATTTCCAATCAGAGTTCCAGATGATATATATGCCTGATAATATATCCAGTCGTACCCCGATGAAAATGCATCGTCCAGATTCACTTCATTTCTGCTCTTCAGACACTGTGCGATCAGATCAAGCTGATCCTTCACATACTCATAATCATCCGTGAGCGGAGTAAGCAGCACCGGACTTGTGTTAAATATCACGATTCCAAAACGTTCGCCCTGAAGCTCATCAACTGTTTTCTTCAGCTTGTCCAGCAGATTCTCGTTGAGATAATCCACGGATGTTGATATGTCGATACACAGAATGATGTCCCTGCAATACTTTTCATCCTGCATACGCCTGCTCGTGTATGGTTTTGCCATGAGCAGGAATGCCGATACGACAACCAGTACGCAGCATATGAGCGTGGCTGTAAGCCCGGTCTTATATAATATTTTTCTTTTCCTGAAATATGCCTCATCTTCCTGGCATATGAGCCCTGCGATCTTTTTTCCTCCGGCATATTTCTTTGTCTTTTTGTATTTCACAAACACAAATACCAGCATAAACAGCGCAATAGCCAGGCCTGCATATAGAACAATATGATATTTTATTGCCATCTCTCAATCAAACTCCTTGTCTTCTCAAGGGAAGCCCTCACATCACCATCGGACTTTCTTGCAAATTCCGGCGCATAATACTCAGCCACAAGATAGTACAGCTCCGGCATGTTTAATCTTTCTATATCATACAGAGTATAATTCTGAACCCTTATGCCGGTTGCAGCATGAACAAATCCCCTGATACAACGGCTCATACGCTGATATGCACCTCTTACATCAAGTTTTCCCTGATCATACTGTCCCGCAATATCCGCCAGTTCTGACAGATATCTGGCCTTCACTCTACCCATATCCATAGGCGCAGGCTTCACCACCTTCGGCAGCTCCGCCGCCATTTTTCTACGTCTTCCCAGATACCAGCAGACACCAAAGAACAACAGCACTGCGGCTGTTATCGCTCCGGTCAGCACGATCGGCCATACCACATACGAAAGCGGCTCCTGCAAATTCACTGAACTTTCCATATCTTATATCTTCTTCCTCTTATCTCCGGGCATCAGCCCATTTAACTACTTTCCAGAGCTCTCAGTCTTGTGCTTGTTGAGCAGCTCTACTATCTTTTCATCCATGCTGTCAGAAGACCTGACCGTCAGGTACGAAATACCAAGTTTCTTAAGCTTGTCGTCACAGGCACTTGAAAGCTCCTGCCTTTTCCTCTCTTCTTTCTTTGCCAGCTTCATGTCCCTGGTAAAAAATTCAGGAATATATGTGTCACCGGATATGTCATATACATTCTTACCGTTCATCCCGGCATCCTCAACATTTATAAGCAGTATATCATGCAGTACCTTTAACTGCTTTACAGTTGCCTCCGACATATTCAGGATACCTCTGGTGTCCGTCACCACAAGTATGATCATTCTCCTCCTGAAATTCCTCGCAATGAAGCTCAGCGCATCCCCCGTATCCGAGTCATTAGTCATGGTAACGTTCCTGTGGTAACCCGCAAGAATATTTTCGACATTTGCAAAGCCTGTCTTAAACGGATAGTGCTCCACGCCCCTGTCTGAAACATAAGTAGCGCTCACATAATCACCATTGTCACACACCATATATGCCAGGGTTCCTGCCGCCATAAGTGCAACGTCACTCTTCTCCTGAACATCATTGGCATATCCAAGCATACGTTTTCCGGCATCCATCACCAGCATTATATTATGCTTCTTCTCGGCGATATACTGTCTGACCAGAAGCTTCTGGCTCCTGGCAGATGCTTTCCAGTCCATGTCCTTGATATCATCGCCAACGACATACTCCCTGAGCTCATCAAAGTTCATACTCCTGCCCTTATAGATGGAATTGTACGAACCATCGATTATCCTCGACGTTGCCTTGGTAGTATATATGGTCTTATATCCCTTCATATTTCCCTGTATTCTGGATATATATGTCATCTTCATAATTAACTGTCTTCCCCTACGGCGTCTTAACCGAACCTATTATGGCATCTATAATCTTCTCAATCTTCACGTCTTCCGCAACAGCGGCAAATGTAAGCATGATCCTGTGTCTCAGGACTGAATATCTGAGTGCTTTCACATCATCAGGAACACAATATCTTCTCCCATTTATAAGTGCGATTGCCTTTGCTACCTCCATGAACGCAATAGCCGCTCTTGTGCTCGCACCCATGGCAACATACTGTGCAAGCTCAGGTGCAAGTATCTTATCCGTCATTCTGGTTGCCTGAACTATATCAACTATATATTTCTTTATCGCCGGATCTATATAAATCCTCTTGCACAGCTTCTGAAGATACACCACATCGTCAACGCTGGCAACGGACTTCACGTCTGAAAAAACTCCTGCCTCCACTCTGTTGAGTATCTCCATCTCATCCCTTGCGCTTGGATATGTCACAGTCTCCTTGAGAAGGAATCTGTCAAGCTGTGCCTCTGACAGCACATACGTACCCTCAGATTCGATCGGATTCTGGGTCGCTATTACCACGAACACCTCCGGCAGCTTATATGTCTTTCCTCCTATACTGACTTCTCTCTCCTGCATCGCCTCCAGCATGGCACTCTGTGTCTTCGCACTGGACCTGTTTATCTCATCGAGTAGTACAAAGTTCGAATAAACCGGACCTATCTTATCCTCAAATGTATTGGTCGCCATGTTGTACATCTGGGTTCCAATTATGTCGCTCGGTATAAGATCCGGTGTACACTGGATCCTTGAAAATGATCCATTAACCGCCTCTGTCATAACCCTGGCAGCAGTGGTCTTGGCAAGTCCTGGAACGGATTCCAGAAGCACATGACCGTTTGTCATCATTGCAACCAGAAGTGAATATCCCAGATAAGGCTGTCCCACAACCTTACTGTTATAGTAACTCAGCAAATTGTTGATTATCTCCGAAGCCTTCTGGACTTCTTCATTTGTTATCTCTCTGTTATCCTGCATAACTACTCTCTTTCCTTTATTTATTATGATGTCTGTCTCCCCGGCATCTATGGTATATAGAATATACCTTTACATGTGATTGCTCAAGTTAACAAATATAAAGTGCCCATGCTATATTTTGTCCATATAAACAAAAAAGTGACCAGGGGTACCTGGTCACCATAATGAGGGGAGAGAGGATTCAAATAAATGAAAACTCTACTCTCACATATTAACTTATGTTCCATCATAAGTCAACTATTTTTTTCGTTAAATATACCTTTTATTTACAATTTGATCTGCCTACTCCGCATCCGCTACTCTAGTATCCGCATTCACATAACTTGCAGGATTCCTGCGCTTGATGACCCTGAGTACAAATATCAGAAGAACCATCATTGCTATGAATATCGGAAGCATGATAAACCACTTAACATGCAGATGGTATGTAAGCGGTCCAACTATAGCATATGACACGAATGACATGATAGCCGCTGTTATCGCATATGGAAGCTGTGTTGCCACATGATTTACATGGTTACACTGCGCTCCTGCTGATGCCATGATAGTGGTATCTGATATAGGTGAGCAGTGATCTCCACACACAGCTCCAGCCATACATGCTGATATCGCTATGATCATAAGCTCATTATTCTTACCCTCAAATACTGCACACACAATAGGGATAAGTATTCCAAATGTTCCCCATGATGTTCCTGTTGCAAACGCCATGAGACATCCAACTATAAATATAACCGCAGGAAGGAAACTAAACAGACTTCCCGATGCAGATGTCATTGCTGTCTGTACAAAATCCTTTGCACCCATCATATCGGTAGTTCCCTTGAGCGTCCATGCGAATGTAAGGATCAGTATAGCCGGTACCATTGCCTTAAAGCCCTCTGGTATAGCCTCCATACATTTACCAAAATCCAGGACTCCTCTTATCACATACAGAAGAATTGTAATAAGCAGTCCGAACAAGCTTCCAATTGCAAGTCCAACAGATGCATCACTGTTTGAGAATGCCTCTACAAAGCTTACACCGCTGAAGAATCCACCTGTGTAGATCATTCCTATAATGCAGCAGATAACAAGACATATGATAGGTATTATAAGATCAACTACCTTGCCGTTGCTGTTGACCACATCAGTCTCCTCTGCTGTGACAGTCTTCTTGCCATCTCCCATTGAGAGAAGATCTCCCTTCAGGGCATTGAGCTCATGCTTCTCCATGGAACCAAACTCAACCTTCATAACGATCATTGCGATCATCATCGCAAGTGTGAGGAATGAATAATAGTTATATGGTATGGCTTTTATAAACAGACCAAAGCCATCCTCACCCTTTACAAATCCACTGACGGCTGCAGCCCATGATGATACAGGGGCTATGATACATATAGGTGCCGCTGTTGCATCTATAACATATGCAAACTTCGCCCTTGATATCCTGTGTTTATCAGTTACAGGCTTCATAACACTGCCGACTGTGAGGCAGTTAAAATAGTCATCGATAAATATCAGAACTCCCAGAAGAACTGTGCAGAGCTGCGCGCCCTGTCTGGTCTTGATATGGGTAGCTGCCCAGTCACCAAATGCCTTGGATCCACCTGCCTTGTTCATAAGTGCAACTATGGTTCCAAGAATGACAAGGAATATCAGTATACCTACATTATATGAATCTGAAAGCTGTGCGATCAGTCCATCCTGCAGTACATTCGATATACTGCCCGTAAAACTGAATCCGGAGGCAAACACACTTCCTATTACAATTCCTATAAACAGTGAACTGTAAACCTCCTTCGTTATAAGTGCCAGCGTGATAGCGACAACCGATGGTACAAGTGCCCAGAATGTCGCATATGTCGATGGCGATGGAATCTTATCTACATATATAGACAGAATTCCGAGAACCGCAATAATGAGAATTACCACGGCGATGGCAATAAGATTTTTCTTGCTGCTCTTCATCTTGATCCTCCCTGATCTTTTTTCGTATGCATATTATCTGTGATAATTCATCTGTGGAATAATGTATTATCACGTCATATAAGTAAAGTTATATCACATAAACATACCATTTGAATAGTACAAATGTCTGATTTATTCCTTTTCAGTCAAAAACAGTCAAAATTTATTATGAATATGTGAATATGACGGAAAACAGTCAAATGCTATTGCATAAATAACGTTTATGTCATATTATCAGCTTGTAAGCAAGAGATACAAAAACAACAGAAACATCTTCAGCTTACACTGGAATTTGACAATTTACTATTTTTTGTTTTTACTCCCTTTTTTCGTAGTCAGAAATGACTACACCCCCCAATCCCTTAATTGACGCAGCCGTCAAGCGGCTGCGTCCCTCCCTTAAAGGTGAGTAACCAAATGTTATGATATATTCAATATCAGCTCACAAAAAATCTTATATAAATAAAAAGAGCAGAAGCATGATCGCCTAATCGTGATTCTGCTCTTTTATTATTATATATCTCTTCTGTATTGCGCAACTTGTCTGTGTGCAACTTGCGCAATATCGTTGCGTTATGTTACATCAGATGATTTTTTACGATTATACATGCAAAAGTAGTCAAAAACAGTCAAAATCGCCAACAAATATGGCATTATAACCTAAATGAGCCAAATGCTATTGCAATCCTGATCCATTTATCATATTATCAACTTGTAAGCAAGAGATACAGAAAGACAACAGAAAGCGTTGACAGCTTACACTGAAATTTGACAATTTACTATTTTTTGTTATTTACTCCCTTTTTTGTAGTCAGAAATGACTACACCCCCCAATCCCTTAATTGGCGCAGCCGTCAAGCGGCTGCGCTCCTCCCTTAAAGAGAGTAAAGCTAATATATGAGTTATACTCAATCGGCTCACAAAAAACTTTATATAAAAAAAGAAGCAGAATCATAATCGCCTAATCATGATCCTGCTTCTTTTTTATTCTTCAATAAATCCCTTGAAGTTCTTCTCCACCAATTTTCTGGGCACCATGACCTGATGATCACAGCCAGTACATCTGAGTCTGAAATCCATTCCTACTCTGAGTATCTCCCAGGAATTCGTTCCACAAGGATGCGCCTTCTTCATCTTTATAACCTGTCCAACCTCAAATACCATTCTGATATCTCCTCCTTCGGAATCCTATAAATATACATACTGTACGTTTTGGAGGGCTTTGCCCGCATAAACAAATAAAAGCTGAAACTCATAAAAGTTTCAGCTTTTCATCTAGTGCCCAAAGCTGGAATCGAACCAGCGACACGAGGATTTTCAGTCCTCTGCTCTACCAACTGAGCTATATGTGCTTACATAATTATTTCGGGGACAGGATTTGAACCTATG
>JABLTS010132112.1_pt1 | contig 55990 bp, 57 predicted proteins | sample 7160081 | NCBI WGS metagenome assembly JABLTS01 (sample SAMN14651231, study PRJNA627086) | human gut metagenome | isolation source: feces | host: Homo sapiens | reverse complement strand
GGACATAACCTCCTTCTGAAACAAAACAATATCAAGATTTTCAAGTAGTCCAAAGCAAGTTCTGTAATACACAAAATCAGAAACATCTGGAAGTTCTTTAAAATATTTCATAACAATAGATTCAAATTCCTTTTTTCTAAGAATTCTGAACAGTACATCATGAGAAAGGTTGTTTGTATTGCAAGTAGCTTCTTTTCGATGTACAAATTCTCTATCATCCGTTAGCTCGATAATTCCTACACTTGTTTCTTCTAAGGCTTGCTCAAGCTGGTGGAGATGATTGGAGTTTGTTACGACATATATGTACGGAAACGCTTTATAGTAGTCTTGAATCTGGTTTTCCAGACGGTTTAAAGTATCTAATTCTGTCTTGATTTCATAAACGATTCCTACATCATTTTCATCAACAAAAATCATATCTGTCTTTGAATTTGCAACAGGGAGTTCTGTCAGAGCAGAGCATGATGATATTTTTTTGTTTTGGATTAGCAAAGAATTTAGCAATTCATTCTTGTAGAAATATTCATTACGATGTGTAACTTGCAATTCTTGATAAAAGTCGGAAATGATGGATTTGTATGATTTAGAAGATACTAAAGTTTTACTAGAGAGAATTGACTGGAAATGCTTGGAATGTTGTATAGAATCAAGATATGGAACAGTAAATATCTTGTTTAGATAATTGGTTTCTTTCATACTTATATTTTATCACAATGAAGATTCAGAAAATGCTTTATTGATGTTAATAATAAACAAAACATTAATAATATAATTATAAGTTTTCATACATCAACCATATCATTTTATAAATAAAAAAGCTATCTCATATAATATGAAATAGCCGGCTATCCAAATTTGTTAGGAAGATGAACAGCTTTATCATTATAACTTTCGACTATTCACCTGTCTAGCTTTATTCATTTGAACAACATCATTTGCTTCTTCTTCAGTACGATACACTTTCGATTCACGTACTCTGATACCAGAAGGTCCGTCATTGCCATTATTTGTAGCAAATTTAATTGTTACAAATCCACCACCTGAACGTATGACAGTCGCTTCTTTTACGAAAACTGAACTAGAAACAAAGTATACTTTGTCCCCTTCTTTATATTTTGATACCATTTTCTATCCACCCAATCACATTATATACTAATAGAATCACTTCAACAATAAATCCAAATTCAGTATATCACAAACATATAGCAGACTGTAACATGAACATATTCAATAAAATGAGAACTTTATTTCTTTTTAAATTGAATGCTAAGTACTATTTGTTCATCAAAATCAAAGATAATTTTTGAAATCATATCATGGACATATGCATATTTTTCATCTTGCGTCATTTCAAAATATTTTGAATTGGATACAATGTCTAAAGAACTTAATTCTTTTAAAGCTAAACTCCTTCCCTTCTCCAATTTTGCCATAGTAAATTTATACATATCAAAATCAACAACATTTTCTTTATAGGCATTGAACACTTCTTCTTTCTTTGCTTCCAAAGTTGATAATATCTGCTCTTGCTTTTTATGTTTTTCAAGAGTTTTGATTCTAAACTCTTCCAAGAATAAAGTTTCAAATATTTCTTTTTCTAAGAAGGTTTGATTTACTCTTTTATTACAGCTATCGCAATAATAATATCTATATATTCTACTAACACCTGAATTGTGCTTTATAGTACATACGTGTTGCATCATTTTCCCACATGAGCAATATACCAAATGATGAAAAGTATAAGTCTGTTTTTCTAGACTATGTACTTCTCTATGTGCTGCCATTTTAAGCAACTCATTATATTTATTTAAATTCATGATTGGCGGAACAAAATCGTCATAAGAAACTCCGTGAAACTCAAAAACTCCTATATTCAATTTACGTATCAACAATTCTTTTAGGTGTCTCCAAGATTTACGATATCCATATTTAGCAAACACCATCTTGCTTATATCTTTTAAACTATACCCCTCTATATAACAGTCCGTCATATAATTAACAATTTCAGCTTCATTTTCATTTATAACAAGCTTTCCATCCTCTGTTTTATTCCAACCATATGGTGCTTTCCCTCCACAAGGATATTTCCCGCTTCTTACCATCTGCTCCAGTCCTGCAATGGTTCTTTCGCTGATGACCTCTCTTTCCCACTGACTTATCAACGATAATAGACCTACAAACATTCTTCCGTTCGCTGATGTGATATCCAGTCTATCTACAACGGCAACTAAAGAACAATCGTAATCCATCACCTGTTTTATTAGTTTATAAGTATCAACAACATTTCTGGTTAAACGATCTAACTTGAACGCAATAATTGTATGTATTTTTCCTTTTTTCATATCATCAAGCATTCTTGCCATTTCAGGACGTTCTAAATTTTTGGCAGAATAACCATCATCTTTATATATTTCAACTTCATCATCAGGATAATACAAATCTATATACTTCTTACATTGTACCTCCTGATCGCCTAATCCGTATCCATTTCGTGCTTGGTCTAAAGTGGAAACACGCAAATACATTGCTATAATTCTCTTCATAAATTAATGTCCTCCTCAAAGAAAAAAATGTGTAGATGGCAGTACTGCCACCTACACATAATTATTGATGATTTGCTTTGTATTCATTTACATATCTATAGTAGGTGGCTTTCTTCATCTTTAGCTCTCGCATTAATTCTAACGAACCCAGCTCACCTTTTATTACCTTCTGGTAATGTTTTGCAAAATCCTTTGCCGACATTACACGCTTTCTACCATACTCTTCCCAATTACCATGTAATCTTTTTTCTTCGATTCCTTCTCGTTGTCTCTTCTCTCTTCTTTGCATTTCTGTTTCTGCCTGCATAGCATAAATTTCAATTATTACTTTGTTGATTGTTTCAGTAATTAATTTATTCATTTTATCAGCTTCTTCAGGCAATTCAATCGTTGTTGTAGGAATATCAAGAATCATGACTCTAATCCCATGTTCTTCATAATATCTCAACTCATCACAAATAGCTTTTTTATTTCTTGCGAGTCGATCCAGTTCATAAATTACTAAAGTATCCCCTTCACGTAATACATCTTCTTTCAAAACTGTATAACGTGGACGATCGAATGTTTTCCCTGAGATTTTATCAACAAATACCTTTTGCAATGGATAATTGTGCTTTTCACAAAACGATTTGATTCCGTCTACACCTCGATCTAAATTCTGCTCTTTTGTACTGACTCTATGATAACCATAAAACATAATTTTCACCTACATTCCTACAACTATTATAAAATAATAGTTCCGAAAAGTATACATTGTGAGACTACCAAAAATAATCACCTACGCTAGTATCAAAAAGTATGAAAGATTTAAAATGAGACTAGTATCACTTAATGAGACATGTTTATAAAGAAGAATATGAAAACCTGTATATTCTATCCCCAGAATTAATTCACTATCGTTTCTTCTTTTTAGAAAAAACGAGTTCCCAGTCAATATAATCCTTATTATTAAATAATTTTGGCTTATTTTTTATTTTTATCCCAGCCTCATAATTCTTATCTTTACCTTTAGAGTACAAAGTGAATTTTGGACATTTTCCATTCAAAATAGATCTTATATCCTTTTCACTTAATTCAATTTCATTTCCAAATACATTGACTTTTTTCTGTATTGCAAATGAACATTGTGCCCTGTCATCTTTTTTGTGAGAATAAAAATCTCCATTTTTCCCTTTTAATTTATAAATAGGCTTGCCACACCACGGACAACTACCATACTCCGGCCATTCACTGGACTTATCATATTGACTTAACGAATAGTTGGATAAATCACTAAAATAGTCATTCAAAAATGATTTTGTTTCTATCAATGCATCATCAATAGATAAATTCCCTTTATAGACTGATTTCAATGTTTTCTGCATTTCTACAGTCCTTGCAGGCGACATATCACAATGAACTTTCTGTAAAGATTCAACCATGTATTTTCCTTTAGGCTCAATTCTATACACGTTTCGCTTTAATGAAATGTATCCAACATTTATAGCCTTTTCTATAATACCCGCACGTGTTGCTTCCGTTCCAATCTCACAGCCATCAAGCAACGACTTATATTCATCATCAAGAGAATCATTCTCTTTTTTAAAAGGATGTGTTAGGTAATTACCCAACGTCTCAACAGTATAGTGACTTGGTGGAGACGTTTTCTTTTCTACTGGTTTAAAATCCACAGGAATTTGTTCACCTATCTTTAAATCTGGCAAACTAACATTCTTGGCATCATCCATTTCATATTTCATCCACCCTAGTGACTTAAACATTTTTCCTTTTAACTGAATTGACTCAGGTTTATATCTTCCTACTTGTATATCAATCACAGATTCAGTAACAACACATTCTTCCTTTGTGAACACTGAGAAAAAGCGATTGTATATTGTTGTATAAACATTTGCTTCTTTCTCTGACAAAGAAGAAATATCTGCAATCTTTTCTGTTGGAGATAATGCGGAGTGAGATTCAATCTTAGAATCATCAAAAACACGTTTAGTATCTTTATAAATCAATTCTCCATTCCTATCATGAATTTGAATTAGATTCTTCACTTTGTCTTTCTCATTTTCACTTAAAAACTCTGTATTTGTTCTAGGATATGTTACAAGGCCCATCTCATATAGGCTTTGAACAATTGATAATGTCTCGGCAGGCTTTAGTTTAAACTTCTTTCCACAATATCCCTGTAACTTGCTTAAAGAAAAAAGACGAGGACTGTTCTTGACAGTATCTTTAGAAGAAACATCCACAACATTCCCTCCAGATGTATTATAATCATCACAAACTGATAAGGCATTGGATCTTTCATTTATGCCAAATTTCAATTTTGAAACAAGTTCAACACCATCTACATTTGAAATCAATGAATAATACTTTTGAGGAACAAACCCATCTATAGACTTGTCCCTCTCATATATAGCGATGACTATAGGACAAATAACACGTCCAATCGACATCGTTTGATTCGCAATGGATGAAATAGATCTTGTTAAATTAATTCCAAGAATCCAGTCTATGTATGTTCTGGCAAGCCCTTCATAATACAAATTATCATATTCAGAATCTAGCTTTCTCTCCTTCATTTGCTTAATGATTGTTTGAGGAGTCTGATCTGGCAACCATAAACGAGTGATCTTCTTATAGGATTTTAATCCCGCACTCAAGATAAGCCGAACAATAACCTCACCTTCACGATCTGCATCTCCTGCACAAATGATTTCATCTGTTTCAGAACTATTTATCAGATTACATATTATATCGAATTGCTTTTTTACATTCTTCTTTAAATCAAATTCAAATGGATCAGGATAAAAAGGAAGATTCTCCCCCCAAGGAACTTTATGTCCAAAGTATGCATCCATATCTTTCAGTTCAAGTAAATGCCCAAAAGCATATGTGACCGCAATTTCTCCGTTTGATAAATATCCATCATATTTATCATAAACTCCAAGAGCACTTGCAATCGTCCTACCTAAGTTCGGCTTTTCTGCAATAATAACTTTCATTTATACCTCCAAGAAATAAAGATGGCAGTACTGCCACCTTTATCATCGTGATCTATTCATTTCTTTTTCGTGTCCTGCTGAACGATTCATTTCATCAATAGAAACTGTTTTTCCAGACATTTCTCGCATTTGTTGCAAAATGCTTTTGTTTTGTGATTTATCAACACTTTTATTTTGACTCTGAACCTTATTTTTTTCTTCTTTATACTGATTCAATCTTTCATTCCAACTACTTGCATGAGCAGGACTAACATATCTTACATCTATCCCATTGTTATTAAATGAATCTAAACAAGATACAATATGCATTGCGGATAGGCTGCCACTTTCATTTCTGTCCTTGCTAGGCATATAGGCAACTCCTTTAAACTGATATTTATCATTGATGGACTTGATACCATTAATTTTTGATTCATTGAGATTTCCGTCAGAAATAAATGCATATTTAGCTAAATCCCTGCCAGTTTCCTTCAGTAGAGACATATATGAAAGCATATCCATATTGGATTCAAATACCAGTAATTGTTTTTCGCATGATGGAACCAAATCTGTTCTAGTTTGAATAAAAGTTTTAGCCTTGTCATCAATAAACATTTCCTTATTTGTTTTTGAAAGACGGCTCATAATACCTATATCAATTCCTTTATTTTCTAAAAATGAAATAGATTTTATTAATGAATCGTTTTCATTTAATTGCATATTGGTTGAAGGAACTTCTTTTGTTTGAGGAACAGATTTAACTAAATCGGTTATATCTTTTAGCACCTGTCCTTTTATGGTTTCTAAAGAAATCGTATTATCCCTGTATCCAACAATAATATCATTCCAGTCTTTGCAGGATGGAATATCAGGAATAATAGGTTTAGCATCTATGCCAGTTTTAGATAATTTACTTGAAATCTCCTTAGCTTTGTTCTGCCCCCAGTTTTCCTTTCCTTCATAGTCATTGTCAAATAATATACGAACTGTATTATAGCCATATTCTTTACATGTTTCAGGTATGCATATATCATGATTAATCGAACTACATGACAGATATGCAAACTGTGTATAATCTACGCCACACTCTTTTAGCAAAGACATGTAGGAAATCATATCAATGTTTGCTTCAAATACTAGAAGTGGCTTATCAGCATTTCCCTTTTCCCCAAATTGGCCTTTAGTCTCTGGATCATAAAACCACCCAACTTTGTAATTACAATTTTTAAAATCTCCTTTAAATTTGATTTTAGGAGAAACTGAACGCTGACATATAGATGAAATATACTTATTATCTTTACGGCCAACAAACGCAACCTTTGGACCATAGCTATCTGAAATCTGATAAATCATATTTTCACTAATCATTTTATTGATAATATCTCTGTCTAGACCTCTTGTTTTTGTAAGATATGCAATTGATTCCCTCATAGATTTATTTTCTTCAGAATTATAATTTAATTCCTTTAACTGATTATATAAATCATGGTGCCTATCTTGGTCAGATAATTCTGTAGGCTTTTCTCTGACTGCCTCGACAAATTCCTTATCCAAATCAATATTTGGCATCAACTTTAATACAGCTTCTTTAAAACCCACATTCATTATTTCCCTATACAGGCTTACGCATCCGCCCCTTTTCCCTTGACTGTTCCAAAAGAAAAAGTTACGTTTTAAATCAAGAACAAGTGAATCATGATCTCGATCACGCAATGAATAGCGACCATTCTTTTCAAGATTCAAACCACATAGTATTGCAACGTCATCAATCTTCATTTGCAAATCGATTTGTCTTGCAATCTCATTTAAATCATGAGACTTGGATTTTTTACTTTGCTTCTGACTGCTATCATTCTTTTCCACCCTATCATCAGATTCTTGCTCCTGCTCATTATTACCATTTTCAGCCTGTGCTTCTTCAATTGGTTTGGTGGCAGTACTGCCATCCTCCATAGTATTTTGAATAGCTTGTGTATCCTCTGAAATTTCTTCGGTAGAATTCACACTTTCAACATCTTTAGACTCGTCATCAGTACTTAATAATATATCATTCACACTGTCATCAATATCTTCCAGATTATGATTTACGCCTTCAACCGCATGCTCCATCTGCTTTTCATATTCTTTTTCAAGGCCAAGATATCTTATCTGTTCTTTTCCAAGGTAGAAATTATAATATCCTTCTTTATCAAGGATTCCCTGATACACATCGTCTACAATTGTATCTTTATATACATCAAAGGCATCTGAATAGGAAGAATAATATTCTTTGTCATATTCAGTTTCGATCATAATTGACCCATTTGAGTCCTCTCTTATATCCCATCCTAGAGATTCAAGATCCTTTACAAAGTTACGAACAATACTGCGTTTTAAATTGTTATCATAATTTTGCTGAGCTTCTATAACCGATAAAGATGATGGGGTGACAGTTTGACGTATGACTCGATCTGTATCAAATCTATTTTTTATATTGTTATATTCATTCATAATAACCCTCCAAATTAAAAGATGGCAGTACTGCCATCTTTTCTAAATATCAAATAAATTTTCATCTACATTGTAGTCATTCATTATATTTTTAAACTGGATGTTATTGCAATTCATAAATAACAATTTAGTGTCATTAATAAAATCAGCTATAAAGTCACAATAATCTTCATAATTAAGATTTTTTAAATCCTGCTTAAAAAAATCCAGTTCATTTACATCCGCATTTTGTACAAGATATTCTTTTTCCATACTTAGCTTCATTTAAATCACATCCATTTCCTAATAGCTTTTATTTTGACTCCGTTGGCTCAGCCTGACTTTTTTCTTCTTTAATAGAAATACCTTTTGACAATTTTTCCATCAAGTCATGAGTTTCTGATCTAAGGCGAGGCTGCTCAACAGATAAATCGCCAATTTCCTTTTGCAAAGCTTCCAGCTCATCTAGATAAGACTGAAATGCAATATGAAAACAAGAAATCAATTCATGCAAATGCCTATAAACAGTAATTTTCTCTTCATCTTTAAACTTTATAGAAGAAAATTCATGCGGAGTCTTAATCTTGAGTTCTTCTCCAAAAACAAATAGTATTAGATCCTTATAAAACATTTGCTTAGCCTTGTCTGAAAAATGATAGAAGTCAAACATCTTTAAATAAGACTCAATAAATATATCCTGCCATCCATTTTTTAAAATACGTTCAAATTCTGCATAATTTTTCTTTTTATCAATCACTCTTTCAATCGAAGATTTACGTGTATATTTCACCTTTTTATGTTTAGAAATCTCTAATTCATCTAAATAATATGTATCAATTAAGTCGAAATAAAAAGTATTATTATCTTTCTCATATACAGGCTTTAACAATTTTACAGGTTTAGCATTTAAGAAGGGTTTATTTTCATCATCTGTACCTAGTATATAATCCCATCTCTGCAAAGTGTTTACAATAAATCTATTTGAAGGTCTACAATCCATAGCAATCAAAGCGCAATTGAACCATTCGAGTTCTGTGTTGAATTTCATAACTTTTATGTTTCTTATGAAAAAACTTTTATCTTTGAATGCACAATTTATAATATGTTGTTGAATCTGATCTAATATTTTCTTTATATTCTCTTCCATCATGAATTCTCCTTAAAGATGCATTCATAGCCAATAGATTTATCATCCTGAAATACAGGCTTGATTTTAAACTGTTGAGATGATGTTTGACCATAACTATAAGCAGCCTGATAACATTCGACATCATTATTGTTATAATCCTTTGTATAGTACTTGGAATTCTTACGATTTGTCTTCACGTCCGATTCCCCTTGTGACCATATCACATCCACCCCTTTTTCCTCTGGAACATTCTCACTGTTTTCTGTCCCTTTCATATAGGATACATATTCCTGAATCTCTTCATCAGATAAATTCCAACTAGCAGGAATTTCTATTCCATCTACAGTTATGATTTGCTCTGCAACATCCACGTTCTCGCCAGTTACTGGATCTTTCTTTTCATTAGTAATTGTTTTTACAATACGAGTGTCATCTTGAAGACTATGTACTTTATATGTATATTCCGTTTTATTGAATTTTACATTTGCCAATTTGAATAAATCACTGTCATATACCAATTTAACAGTTACTTTATCACCATTTTTAAGTTCCTTATTGTTTTTAGCTGTATACTGTAGTGAATGAATCAATTTTTTAATACTTTCATCATTTCCTGTGTAGTGTATTTTATGACTCGTTACTTCAATTTTTCCAGAACCATTCCAACCAGTCTCTTTGATTTTAATATTTTCAAAAGGCTTTAATTCTACAGGTTCCTTCTTCTGACAGGCAGTCATAAAGAGAATACAAAAAAATATAAAAAATAAACATTTAGCTCTTTTCATCATAATATCACCTTATCTTTTATTAAATGGGTACAGCATACGATACATTTCCATAGTAAGCACGCAACTGTGAACTTGAGTATGTAGCTGTGTGCCAGTCTGTAATAGCAACAGCATAATCATTTGTGACACCATCCAGATTTCCTTCTTGAATAGTAATCTGATCTCCGTTTACAGCCACTACGATCCAAACATGGTTATGTGCCTTATCACTTGAGCCTACAGCTCCCGCCATAGGATCTTTAGAATATTTAAATTTATCACCATGTGCATTTAATAATTCACTAACGCATTGATAGCCGTTTCCAGAGAAACCTGGGTCATATCCATAAATTTCATAAAAGCGTCCCCATGCAAACCATGTACACTGACCATACAAATGACTTCTTGCGTATGGATTTTTAGTGATCCATGCATCCGTGTTAGAAAAATCTGGAGATCCAGTTAAATCCCCACTTCCTTGTTTCATGGCTCTTTCTACTTTTGTGATCTTGCCTTTCCATTTATGGTTATCATCTAAATTATGGTTCAAACTTTGTGAGAATCCCGCAGCACTAAGTTTTGGCTTGGTAGTATGGTTTATATCTCCATAGAATTCAACCATTGATTCATCCTGCGATAAGCATGCATGACTACTATCATTGTTTCCTTGATGAGTATGTTCATCCGCTTTGATATCGCAAATAATCATATAAATCTGTTCACCTGAGTCTAAAGTTATACGAAACTTTTCACCTATTGTATTTGTATAATATGTTGCCATAGCATTGCAATACCATTTATAACCACCATCTTCAATATAGGCTAGTCCCCATTCATCGTGTTGGACTTGTCCATATTTATTTTCAAATAGTAATTTATATTGAGGTGACGTTGTACTTGTAACAGCTGTTTCATTTGCCATAGATTTTGTTGAGTTACCAACATCACACATTTTGATTTCTGTAAATGTATAGCTCTGAGATGAAATAAACCCTAACACACTGGAAATAACAATAAAGAGACACATAAACAGAAGTAAAATAGGAATCAAACAAACAAGAACTGATGCTATAACAGGAACGGTTGCTATTGCTGTAAAAACAGCAGACAAAGAATTAATAATTGCTTTCCCAATATTCTTCAAGGTACGAATAGGATGACGAACACTTGATGCAATCCGATAGATGCTTCTTCTTTCCTGCCATACTTTTCCTATAGATCTTGACGTTCCACGAAGAGCCTTGTTTGCATACCACATTGTTTTATTTGTGGTTGAGTCAGCGTCATTACCCCTTATCATTGCATTTGTTAATTTACGAGACTGATTACGGATTGTCATCTGTGTTGATCTACTCAAAGAAAATCTTTTACGTTTTAAATAGTTGCTATAGGTTTGAACATGAGCTTGTCTAGATATAGTTCGATCATAAGCATTGGATTTAAATTTGGTTACAACAGCATCTTTTCTATCCATAACCGAAGAACCTGCCATCTGATTTGGAACATAACGATTTTGAGCTAAATTATGTCTATAAAGAATAGCATCTTTTCGTGACTTTCCAGATATGATATCTGTATAGTTCATTTGAGCAGGTTTAACATTATGTAACTGTACATTTTCAAATGACTTAGACTTTTCTTTGATATGCTCCATGCGTTTGTCATTATAGACAATCTTTGATCCAATTTTTATAATCGGACTTGCAACGCCTCTAGTCATTCGTACTGCATTTTGAGCAATCATTGCGGAATTTCCTGCAAGAAACATCCCTGCGTCTGAAGTTAAATCATGTTTGCCATACCCTCCAACATCATAGACATCAGGCGTATAGCGATTGATCTGTGTAGCAACTGTAGAAAGTGTTCCACGAGACACATCATGTGTTGCATACACAGAATTAGATAACAGGTGTTTACCAGAATCTAATGTTCTCCCTCCTACATCGACTGCTACAGCTGAAGAATAGGAAGTCGCTTTGATAGTTTCTCGTAATGCAATCTTTCCTGCATTGATAATTTGTTGTTTATTTACATTAACCAAAATGATCCTCCTTAAAACAAAAAGATGGCAGTACTGCCACCTTAGTTAAAAATTAATTGCATACCTAAATAAATGCCATCACTATCCTGAATTGGCGTACATGAACCAGTATATCCAGAAGACAGCAAATCACTCTGACAAGCACTTGGAGCACTTGACATATCATAGCCTTGAGAAAACAAATACTGTTTATTTGAAGGCTTAGGACGTGTAGGTTGAACTGGAACAGTCTGAGTTTGCTGTGGAGCCTGTTGAACAGATTGCTGTGGTACTTGATAACTCTGACTGTTTTGTGAAGATGTGTTCTGTGTTTGAGGATTCTGCGTTGGCTGGCTTTCATTTTGAGAAGATTCAACATTTTTAGATTCCTCTGATTCATCTTTCTTCTCCTCATGAATTTCCTTCTTCTCTTTTTTAGCATTTATACATATAGGCACTGACTTCTTTGATATATTTCCACTTTTATCTTTCGCTTCAATAATCAGATGTACTGTATCCCCATAAGAATATTTTTCTTCCTTGATATACTTCCTGATTTTTATCTTACTGTCAGGAGTTTGATTATCTGAAACCGAATAGTATGAATCTACTTTTAATTTCCGTACATCTTTTAACTCCATGTTTTGATCGATATCCTTATTGATTTTAATGACTGGCTTTTTAGTATCCACCACATGTATTTCTATCATCTGCTTAGGAATTGATCCATCTGTGTATTTACCTGTAATTGTCTGACTGCCAAGTTTAAACACATCAATTTCGTCAAATGTAATTTCATAGCCATTCACTGAAATCGTATTTGAGCTGATCTCGTCACTTTTCTCAACAGGATTTCCCGCAACCGTTTCAATCAGATCAACAACACGCACAGGATTTCCGTATTCAACCGTATCTTTTTTTAATGTTATTCCATGATTATCTCTGAAAACAAAAAGAAAAAGAAAACAAAGTATCCCAAAAATTGATATTCCTATCACGAACATTTTGAAATAATGTTTAAAATCCGCATCTTCAAGAAAGTTCATAAGTCCCTTTCAGATTCCTTTTCTTTATGTTCTTTTGTCGGGGTCTGGTATTCCTTCTGCAATTGCTTATTCAACAATTTATTTTGATAGACCTCTCCCTTTTCTATAACATAATTACAAATTTTATCTGCATCTTTAACAGCATCTTCCAGATATTTATAGTTATCCTTTATTGCGGTAGACCAGCTTTGGATATATGCGACATTGTTATTTTCGTTCATGCTTGTGTCTATACCTAACTCAGCACAAATATAAGCAGAAGCAATTTCCGCACGCAATTCTTCTTTTGCATACTCCTCGCTTCCAAATTCACCAGTTACTTCTCTTTCTAGACCTTTGGAAGTACTATGAGCAATTTCATGAGCCAAGGTAGATAATAATGCTTCTTTATTAAAGAAGTGATTATCTGGTGGTAAAACAATTCTATGCTTATTGATATCGTAATAACATCGCACATTTATTTTAGATTGATAAAGCTCAACACCCGTCTCCTTCATAAAACCTTTTAAAAATTCAAACTTCTCATCATTAGAGTAGATATGTTGTTGAGGATCCTTTTCAATTTCTTTTACTAAGTCCTCGCTAAACACGTATTTTACACTAGCGTAAGCCCATTTAAAATTACTTTCTGTAGCTTCGCCAGACCGTATCATTTCTGATTTTTTTGATACTCCAACGAGTTTTCTATCCGAATAATCTGCCGCACCATCTTTGAAATAGTTAAACATCGGATAAATAATAGGAATTCCTTTTCCTTTTGCATTTTCAAGATGATATCCTTTTTCTTTTATCTGATTAAATGTGTAGAAGCGGTTCCCTTCATATTTTTCTTCCTGACTGTAAAAAGTAAGAAGAAAACGGTTTAATCCGGCATACTTACGATTACTGATGCCGTTGCAGGCACCGTTTCCAATTTTCCAATTTTTGCTCCACTCTTCCTTTTTGTCATCTAAGCAATGAATAAAACGTTCTGCAAGTTGCTGCTTCACAATTTCTGCTTTATCATTTTTCACAACTGTCACCTCCAACTCTAAACATTAGTACGCATTGTACTCGTAGTATTTTCTAAATCCAACTTCATATGATGTAATGCCTGTAAAGATTTATCGACATTTGCATCCTTTACTTCGGATGCGTTATTTAAATCTTGATATATACCATCTACATAACCATTATCTAAATCAGAATCTATAAATTTCTTAGCATCTCTATCGTTATATAATGCGACAAGTAATTTTGCACCAAGTTCTGAACGACACCCTAATGTCATACTCTCATTTATAAGAATCTTATAGTTGTTGTTTTCTCTATAGATATATGGATATTTTTTTTCTGTATCCTTGTAGAAATCCTCTTTAGCATGCACCTCAAAATTTCCATCAGGAACCTTTTTGATGACATCAAGATTGTTCATCAATAATAAGACCAAATCCTGTGTTCGGGGATCCTTATACGTTACTGTATTTTTGCTACAATCTACATCCGTATCCGTATTCTCCTGCTCTGAATGAGTATTAGAGTCTTCAGAATTGGCATTTGAGTATTCTGAAGATGAATCATTTGAAGAAACATGCTCCCCATTCTGATTCTGTACTTCAGTATCATCATTTGATGAAGTGGCAGTACTGCCATCCTTATTCAAGGGCACTGGATTTGATAAACACTCTACATTCGCCGATTCCATATAATAACGATTTTCTTTTGTCACATGGAAATCACCGTAAACACGAATGACTGCACCACCAATTAATAGTTCCCCTTGGCATTTCCCTATTGATGGATCAATCTCATCAAAGACGCTTCGAAATTCATCTTCATTCCAAATACGACTAGAAAAATAATCTTTAAAATTAAATATCTGAGATTCCAAAGAAAGAGAGCTAATCGAAGACTCATCATCCCAACATAAAACTGTCATTTTTTTTAAACTAAACATATTGACCTCCTAGATGGCAGTACTGCCATCCTTTTAATAATCCTCTGGATTAAATTGAAAACCTGTGGATTTTGATGAATCCGATGAACCATTAGAAGATGAAACATCACATAATCTTTCACGATCCATAGTTTGCTCATTTAACACTTTATGATTATTGATATCAGTCGACACTGAATCAAGTTCATTTAAATTCTGCCCATCATCCTTTTTTGGAGCATATGCAGGCATCATTACCTCACGCATTTTTGTTTCATTTTCATCCTTTTCACGCTGTTCTTTTTGTAAACGCAAAGATTCTTCCTGAAGCTTACGAATTCTTTTTTCCTCCAATTTCTTCATGTCTTCTGGGTCAGTATTCCACATTTCATAACAAATCGTATTCTTAGGGAACTTATCTGTAAATGGAACAATGGTCTTACCGTAACGAATCAAGCCAGAACCTCTAGGAGCATTCTGAACATATCTACATTGCTCATCAGATAAATTTAATAATCCTTTTAACTGAACTAAGTCTAATTTTTCCTGACGTAGCATAATAAAGAAATCTGAGTTTGCAAGCATTGTACTTGTCTTATCAGAACGTAAAAGGTCAGTAACATTTTGTGTGATACCAGTACATGCACCACCAAATTTACGCACCCATTTCCAGAACTCATACAAGAAGTTTTCGGAATATTCATTATCAAGCAAACGATAGATTTCATCTATATAGACCCAAGTATCTTTTCCTTGCTCATAATTTTTAAGCATCTGTTCTTTAATAGTTTCCAAGATGATTTTGTTCCCAAGCGACTTAATAGATTCTGACATATCATGAATATCAAACACCACCATTCGACTATTAATATTAACATTTGATTCATGTGCAAATAAATCATAAGTACCTTCAACGTAAGTCCATAATCCTTCATACATTTGATGAGCAACATCCCCTTGATAATTCCCTAAATATTCATGGAATGTTTTTAAAGTAGGCATGTGAGCATTTCTTGGATCTGTTGTTAATTTTGCTTCGTAATCCAAAAACATGGAATGTACAATCTGGTCTACAATTGACTTTTGTTCCCCAGTTAAATATCCATTCACACCAATCATTTCAGCCATCATTACAATTGCTATTTCTGCTTTACGTGATAAGAAGTCTGCTCTTGATATATCTCCATCAAAAGGATTGAAATGTAACCTTGAGTTCGTATCCACTTGAAGAATCTGACAATCTGTTCTGTTTGAATATTTATTTAAACCATCTACTAGCTTCTTATACTCCCCTTGTGGATCAATAATAATAATATTTGCATTTGGATCACCTAAGAACAACGGTGTAATTTCCTTTTTGGCAATAAATGATTTACCCATCCCAGTTGGAGCCATAATAAACGCATTACGGTTTGCCAGACCTTTACGATTACATAAAATCATATTTCCTGTAGTCTTGTTGATACCATAGAAAATCGGCTGATCTTCATGCAATAATTCCTGAGATGTAAACGGCATGATATATGCACAATTATTGGTCAACAAAGGGCGTGACAGTCCCTCTTTTGGCAAGCCCAAAGGCAAAGCACAATTAAAACCAATTTCCTGCTCATAATCCATTTTAATAAAATCACAAGTCAATCTTTTACCTGTACGTTCCACAAGGTTGATGACATTGTTCATTTCATCCATTGACTTAGCATTAACCAATACTAAAAATTGACAATTAAAAACCCTTTGGTCATTGTCTTCAACGAGTTTACGCCAAGTATTAACAGCTTCGCTTTGAGAACGTAGATTTGGTGGAAGGGTTCCTGAAAAGTTAGCACGAGCTAGATTCTTTTCGTTTTCTGCCTGAATCTGCATATCTACCTTTTCGTATGTTCTGTTGATTAAGGCAATTGAGTCCTCTTTAGACTGCAACTGCATATGAAATGTCATTACTATATTACTTTCAATCTTTGACAGTTCATAAATCAAATCATCCTTTAACCAAGTAGGATAGTTTTGAATTACCATTACACAGCAATATCTTTCACCCATCGTAAAGTAATCTTTTTTAAAATTAAATGAATATGGCGTAATATAATCTTTCGTTGAATTTCCAATATTTAGATCACTGTATTTAAAATCAAAATGACGAGATGGAAATGTAATAGAAGCTAAAGTTTCGAGTCTTTCCTGTCCAGACATCACTTCAGCTTCACACCCAAGATTTGAGAGCTGATCGCAGAAGTTTTCAGCAAGAAGATCTAATGTTTTTTTAGCTTCTTGATAGTTTCTTTCTTTGCAAGTGAAAGTAAAAATCTTGTCTGAAACAATAGAATTGTTCCCTAATTCCATGTTATCACGAACACGTTGGTTCAGTTCTGCACGGATTATGTCTAATCCATCTGCCCTATGTGGCATAATAATGTTTTTTTCAAATTCTTCTCTGTTCAATAAGCGATTATTGATAACTAGAGAAACATCTATATCATTTCCCAAAGACTGAAGAAAATCAGAATACATGCCAATAATCTGTTCCTTCATTTCGTTTGGAGCAATTTGATAGTTTATATCTGTAAATTTCACTGCACGAGAATAAAGATCATCATCCATACAGCAAATTCCATTCTCTAACATTTCTTTATAGCGAATTACATTCTGTGCGATACGAGCACGCTTGATTCTCTTTTTTGCATCTCTTTTACTTTCTGTATTCTCGGCAGAATTGTTTGTTGATTTGTTTGTCTTTTCTTGATTTCTTAGAAACATCTTTAAATCCTTTCTTTGTAAAATAATAGAGTTCATTTGAAAAAATCACTCTTTGTTTAACTGTACAAAAGCGATGTATGGCTGCCAACTTTTCCTGATAAGGTCTAGAGTTCTGCCATTTTGCCCATCCCATCGCAAATATTCCAAAACATAAAGCAATAGTTACATAAATACAAAGATCCTGTGGAAGATGTATAAGCATATATGAGATTAAATAAAAAGATAATCCCACTACCATTGCAATAAAAGACCAAAATAATTGTCTAACTGAAAGACCTAAAAGAATTTTCTCTTCATAGGTCGTTATATCTTTAGGTACATAGGAAGATTCCATGATACCCTCCTTTCATTTATAAGAATAAGTATAAATACAATGTCATTTAGTTAAATAAACTTAAATAAAAAACGTCTACGATTTTTCGTAGGCGTTTTTTTAAACATACCAATATATAATAATGTTTTCCCAATTCCTCAAAGTTGAACGCATTTTCAAGAATTTTTCATCAGAAGATAAGTCCATATTTTTTTCGACTTTTTGTTTCATAGCTTTATAATCTCTGACCGTTTGCCGAACCATTGCAAGTATTTGATTTTGCTTTCTGTTCAAATCATCAACGATGTTACCGTTAACTGTTACACTTGAAGTATTTTGACTTAATTCGCTTCTATCTATTATTATCATTTTGCAAAAATCAAGGCCTGGTCTTGCTCTGCCACCTGTATTATAAATAGGAATCGAATAACTTCTAGGGCATCTACTACGTAATGGCACAAGAATAATCTTATCTTCATAAGGAATTCCACAATAATATGGTCTCACTTTTCCAGAACAATTATTTCTATCTAATGTTTCTTCTAAAGAATCTCTAAAATCGTCATTTATTCTTAAAAATCTTGTAGCCATAATATCTCCAATACTAAAAAAAAGCATCTATATAAGATGCTAATATATGCCATCCTCAGCTGCCGTTAGTTTTTTTCTACCTCTACTTTTTACAAAGCGACTTGTTGCTGACTTAGGACAATCGGTCAGAACCCTAATAAAGAGGATGACAAAGATAATAACATTTAGATAGAACCTCTATCTACATCTGTAATATACCACATATAGTGTAAAATGTAAATGAGTCCTTTTTCTTTCACAACGTCTTGATTTACTGTCTTGGTTTTACGTTTACCTTTTGGACTTCGACTTGATTCGCAATCTCATCCACCATTTAGCCTAATCAAGTTTCTGTACGTACGCTCAAAAGAATTGTTGCACCACTTCCTTCACCCATGACATCACTATCAACGGCTTGTGGTCCACTACACTTGGCGGTAACTACCTGTGGTTGGTTTATCTCCAACTGAACTTATGCCATGCCCGGCACACGAATAAGAAGATGGCAGTACTGCCACCTTCTTTCGTTAAGGCACACATCTTAACTTTCAAGAATATCTAGCGTTCTAAATCTGGATCAGATTTTTTTGGCTTATGTTCTACATTTTTGTTGATTTCTTTTGATAATTCTTTTTGGGTAGTCTTTTTCACATCTTTTTCGACTGTTACTACTTTTTTCTTTTCACGTATAAGCTTCGTATCAAAGATTTCCGCCATTTGTTTTCTGTTTAACTTAACAGGAACCGGCTTATCAAACTGATTCTTACCGTCAGGCGTGAAAATTGGATGTCCATCCGCATCTCTTAGACGCTGGCTTTCAAAATAGACTGTCCATGTAGATGTTTCACAATCCATATACATTACCTTTTTCTGGGCAATTTTTGTATCATGAACGGCATCTCTTGGAACCTGAATATAGGCTTTTCTAGAGTTAATATCAATTCCATTCACATCTTTTTCGAACTGGAAATTTCTGTGATTTGCAGAGGGCAGTAAAATACGATACATCAATAAAGGCTTACCATCTTTACCAGTTGCTCTGCTGTGTTCATAATCACGATACTCATTTGTTTTTGGATCTTTATACTTAGCTTTTAACATTTGTCTTGAAAAATATACATGTGGTGCTGCCATAACCTACCTCCCGATTTTTGTTCTAACTGCTATGAAGTTTCTCCGATGTGTGTGCAAGAAACTATATTAACGTGTATGACAAACCGTTAATACCAAAATTAATTAACCTGAAGCAATGATTTACTCCATCCTCCAGTCTGGAAGACTGCAATAAGCAATAAAATCGAGTATCCCATCATTGTGAACATTGCTCCAGTTGGATTACTCGAAACATTTTTCAACGCATCTCCAACCGATGCATTGACAATCTGTACATAAAAAATACAAACAATGCAGATAAAGACTCCTTGTAATGCCAGAGCCAATAATCTTTTAATAAATGCAATACCAATATGTTTAAATTCATTATTACAGAATGTACAGAACGGTAATGGTGCAACAGCCGTAAAAACGTATATCTCAATAAAACGTATCTGGCACACCAGCTTGACAATAACAATGGAAGCATTGTTTATAACACCTACAAGTTGAGCAACAATATATCCACCAAGGATAGTTCCTGCTTCTTTCTCCTTATAATAAGTGACCAGCTCCTGCGATATATCTTTTGTATTAAATTTAAGCAATTTAAAATACGAAGTATGTTGCATTCCTTTTATGACTTCACTTGAAATCTGGAAACACATTCCAATGATTACACTCATGTTTTTTGCAATTGTAATTGCAACAGCTACTTTCAAAAATGCCATCAAGATCCAATAGATACCATCCAACCCTTTTGTATCCGTTCGGTTGAATATAGCAGCCAGTTCAAAGAAAAGAAACAAAGATATAACTACTGAAGCAACCCCTGTCCCAATTGAACTGGATAATCCTTCAGATGCCTTCCATAATGCCAAAGATGGAAACCCATCAATTTTGTCAGATGGTGCAGATTGTGCTAATGTCATGACATCATTCAGACTCACAAAATAATTTGCAAAAATATCACCAATCGTAGCTGCAAGACCTTTAAAAAAACTGTCGAGCACTCTAATCACCCTCCTTTCGAGACAGCATCAATTGCATATCAATTATGTATTTATTTAAAATAGCCTTTTGACGGCCAATTGAATTTTCTATAATCATGTTATTTTCTTTAAAAGAAGCTTCATACCCCTTTAAAGATGCATCATCAACAAGTTTGTTTATAGAACGCAGAGATATCTGTATATCTTCTAAAACATTCAATAAATCTTTAGAAGCAATATAAAGTTTTTCATTTAGAAAGAGTGTGTTCAACAAACTAGCGTTTAACGGTTCATAATTTTTATCAATCATAAGATTTAATCTTTCTTTTTTAGCGTTTTCTATACATGAATCTAAATCATGTAATCTACTTTGAAATTCCGTCATTTTCATCCTCCAAAGAAACAAAGGAGGCAGTTTTGCCTCCTTTTTTGTTCTAGCCAAAGTTTACATCAATTGTTGTTAACCATGCAGCCGCAGCAATAATCAAAGCTCCACCTACAGCACGCAATACGCCTTGCTTGATGTCTTGCCCGTTATGGTCATTCAATCCACCAGCCATAACAACAATACCCCAAACTGTCCAAACGCCTCCAAAAGCAATTAAACCCTTTGAAATAATACTAAAACCTTGTTGCAAATAATTCATTTTTTTACCTCTTCTTTCTAATATATAAAAAGATGGCAGTACTGCCATCTAATTACCAAAGTATTCAATATTAAAAATTACTTATATCCGATTTTGGTAGAAACCCATCTACATCGTATCTTTCTTCATCCTGTATAGTTTCTTCAACAAATTCCAAATCATTCTGAGTCTGATATACAGCATCATTGCTTATCAGTAAATCAGTCTTTCCTGAGTATTCACCACGTCTGTATCCATCCATTTTACTTTCCGACTCTGTTTGATTTTTCTTAATATATTCATTTCGTGTTTCTTCACGTAATTTCTCTAATTGACGTACTTTTTCTAGGAAAACATCAATATCAAAGAAGTTCTGTTTAGCAATTTCTTTATCATGTGCATCACATGTTTCATCCACTCTTGGATGGTCCTTAACATCATATTTCCAGTCTTCATAGATATGCTGACCTTGAATATGAATCAAGCATTTACGATTATCAAGCATTGCAATATCACCAATAGAGTACACATCACTTGCAATCAACTGTTCACCAACTGTGTAGGATGAACTGGTTCCTTTGCTAGTGGAATGTGTAACGTGAGTCACTGTTTCTTTTCCTGCCAGTTCAGAAATAACCTTTTGCGTTGTTGGACCTTTAGATCCTAAGAATAAAGTTATAGAGCAGTTTTCAAAAATTGCCTCCCAGTCATCGCCATACAACGACTTGGATTTAATCTGTGAAATACCTTGTACAATAACAGCCGTACTGATTTCACGTGAACGCATTGTACTGATTTTACGGTTAAAATCAGGCTGCTTACCACAGTTGGCAAACTCATCATTAATGATTCTTACATGAATTGGCAATTTATGGTCCGCACGAGCGTCCGCAATATAATAAAGCTGTGTATACAACTGCTGAAGGATGATAGATGCCATGAAATTAAAAACATCATCTGAATCATTAATAACAATAAACAAAATAGATTTTCTTAATCTATTCTTTGGCAAATCCTCATACGAAGGTTTATCTGTTCTTCCCTTTGTAAATCTTTCGTAAACATCTCGATCAATATCAAGTGATAAATTTTTACAATCATTCTCATCAGCTGAAGTTATCATTGGCTGACCTAATCTTTCCAGATGTAGTTCATCCTTTTGAAGAATTCTTTTTAATTCAGGGGAAGCAAAGATAGACAATCGAACACCGATTGAAATTAAAATAGATTTTGCTGTCTTACCAGCTCCAAGCTTATAAATCTGATAATTCAAAATAGCCAGATCTCTATACGTGTAGGTAATAGCCCCATGCGTTTCGGCTCTATGTTCCCTCTGCAATTGTTTAAACAGCCTATCCACATCCGATTCATATGTATCATTTCCATCTTCTTTAGCATCAGAATGCTGAAGAAGCATAAGAACCGTATTGAAACTAAATAGATTCTCATCCCCTCTGCATTCAGACATAATCAAATAAATCATGGACATCAACCAAGTCATTTCGGCTTTAACAAAGAACTCATCCCCTCCAGATTTATTTTTATCTGACGTATTAGATATTAGATTCTGTACGAAACTTTGGACATCTTCAGGCTTTCTAAAATATTCAAATGGGTTGTATCCCATAGATTTATCCATCTTTACAAGATTCAAGTAGCTTACATTATAACCATTCTTTTCAAAAGCTTTACCACACTCTTCTGCAACAGAGCCTTTAGGATCAATTACAACGTAATTGCAATACATCTGAAGAATATTTGGCTTTACAAAATATCGTGTCTTACCAGTACCAGAACCACCGACAACAAAGATGTTGTCGTTGATTCCAGTATGCCAAGTATCCATATCTACTTTTACGTTCTTGCTTAGAATTATATTTGCATCCTCATCACGTTTTGCTTCAACTTTGTTCTCCAAGGCGTCATTTTTGGATGCTTCTTTAAAAATGTCTCCTTTTCTTGAAGACCCATACTCACGACCTTCTTTTGTATTTTTCTTAGATGCATCATGATAAAGAATACCGATTACAATCAAGCCATCCAACGCAACACCTAAGAAGAACCCTTCGACAGAAGGCCAACGGTACGTCCACAACTTATAACTGACATGGATAGCTTTGAAAACATTGTCAAAGGTGTCACCACCCTGAGCTTGGAAGATGGTGAACGCATTGTATCCAGCACACGAAAAAAGAATAATAGCAACCCCAACAACACCCCCCAAAAAAATTTTTATCCAGAATATATTTTTTCTAAGAGTGACTTTCAGGCTCTGTCTGATTTTCTTTTTTGGCATTTCAGATGAGTTCGTATCTTTATCACTCATTCTGCTTGCTCTCCTTTAAATTCATTGCATTAATGAATTCTTTGGCATCTTTCTCAATTTGATCAAAAGATTCTCCTGAAGCAGTTGATCGTTCTAAAAGGTAATTAGAAAATTCGTTAATTATATCTAACATGTCACTTTTCATAGAATTAATAACATTGTTCAGTCTTAAAATGGCTTGTCCTGCTTCTTCAATTACTTCTTCTGGCGTATATCTGCCATTCTTTTTATCCATAAAGCGAAACAGCGCCTCATTGCATCGCTGAATTTCTAAATTATATTTATTGTCAATGGCTTTAAGTTGTTCTATAGACTTCATACTGTTCTATCCTCCCTGACTCTTGTCGGTTTTCTATTTTCTATTGATGTTGTTTTCTGTTTAGAGATATTCATTTTCTTCAATCTCTTTTTTGCATATTTTAATGATTTATCATCCTGTGCAAAATGATTGATGTAATGATTCAATTGGTCTGTATTTAAACTGTTGATAAACTCCATGTCTGGAACATCTTTATTTTCTTCTACAGGAATGTCATCCTTTACGTGAGCCATAGCTAGGACCCTATCTACCATCACATCAATTTCATCCAGTGAACGACAATCCAATAAATCTTTCACTACTGAAACACTTTCACTACGGCTGTTATCCTCAATACGATCTAAAATTGACTGCAAAGAATAATCCAATCCATCAAACCCCTTTAGATTGGATGTACTCTTCCAACTATCCATATTGATAACTTTAAACTGCATATTTTTCGTATTGTTCATGAAATCATCAACAGATGTATTAGCGTTGAACATACTGTCACGTATACTGAAGCCTATCAACTCCAAACACTCCTTTAGATCTTCGTATGACTTTACCTTTGGAACTAAAAAATCCAGACATCTCTTCATTGAAATATCTGGAGGAATTGTTTCCAATATTGGCTTTTCAGAAATCATCTCATCAGTTTGCTGTTCAAGATGAATATTTGCTTTTTTAAATACTTTGTCTTGCAGTTCACCAAGATTTTCAGCATCTGTATTTAAAATAGTATATACAATTTCTGCATTATCTGTTCTTTCATTATCTTTGATAAAAGACTCGATACTTTCTAAAGTATAAGGATTTCCATTCATATCATCAATTGATGAAAAATCAATTTCCAAATCCGAATCAGGAAGTGAAATTGTAAATACATCTTGTTTTGTTTTATCTTCCCAACATTCTCTAAATTCATCTATAGTTTGCATTTTCTCATTTCTGTCATAAACAGAATTCACATTACGCAATTGACTTTTGGTAAGTACAACAAATTTTTCGTTAATAGGAAGTTCAATCGTGGCAGTACTGCCATCTTCTTTTGCTTTTTCATTCCATGAAATATACTTGTTAGGAATCTCTATAAATTGATCTCCATTTGTATTCGGCATACGAAACCATGAAACATCATAATTTGCTAAAGCAGGTATATCGTCACTTCGCTCAACCTTTAGGCTTTCATCCGCTGTGAACTTGAATACATTATTTAGTTCATACTTATCATGGATATTAAAGCCAAGTTGCTTCAAGACCTCTTTTAAATCATTATAGGACGCAACTTTTGGAAGAAAATAATATAATATTTTCCTTACAGCATCTCTTGGCTCGTCAAATACAACTTCAGGTGTCCCTTCATCCACAAACGGATTCACTGTTACCCTGTCTTTATAATCGTTCGTATTTGTTTGTTCCTGCACTTGGTTTTGCACATAGCTAAATTCAGTCTCACGCTCCTGAGTATGTTCTTTGGTTTTATTAAAGATACGACTAACTATGTTCATTAACTTCGCATCTTTCAACCTGTTCATAAGTGACGGTCGATGTGACAACACCTCCAGTTCTCTGGTAATGACCTCCCATTTTGCAAGGTCTATTGAACATATCGTCAACATATATTCAGCATCATTGATAACTGGCATATCTGGGCTTTCTGGATTCATGACAATCTGATTATTCTCATCTCGTATAGTAAATGCGGTTACTATCTTCTTTTCAAAATCAGTTAATGAATTGCCATCTGTAACAGCTTTCTTAACAAGTTCTTCAAGATCATCAGGTCGTCTCATTAAGCAGTAGTCAATGTTCATGTTGTGTGTCATGGATTCAATAATTTCCTTATCACGGGCACTAACAGGAATTCTTTCAACGTCTGATTTTTTTACATCATACGCAACATGAGCAAAAGCAGATTCAGATTTAAATTTATGACCTTTGTTGCCCTTTAAATAATTTCTATAATGTGCTTCGCCATATTTCACATTTGCATATTTCACAGAAGTTAAGAAACGTCTTAATGCTCTGGCAATATTTTCACCTGTATTGATGGCAATATGAAATACAGCAACACTTGCATTTTTTGAAGAAGACTCAGTGGACATTGTTCTTATCCTCCTTCTTTAACATTTCCTTAAAGCGTTTTATATCTACAATATGAAGAGCCATTAACAGCCCTGCAATAACAAAAAGACTGATTCCATTTGAAACTACCAAAGCAGTTAATAAATTCACCCAGTAGTAATGAATCAGTGGAGTCAAACGTACAAGTATACAAATTGCTAAAACTACAAGTATAGCAATTGATGCTTTTAGCTTTCCTGACTTCAGTTCAATCGTATAATAATCTTTTTTTACAGGCATAATCATTCACCATAAGGATTAAACGTCTCATTTACATTGTTAAATTGAACATTGGCTTCTGTATCTGTGGTGGCAGTACTGCCATCAACAAAATCATCTTTTTTCTTTCGCTTCTTCTTTGTTCCTGTATTTAACTGTGCACTTAAACTTTCCCATTCAGATACTTCTTTACCAAGCTTTTCAAACGAAGCCGTTAATTTCTTTTCGGCCGATAAAATTTTAGTCAAGTTAGAATCTACGAGTCCAAGTTCCTTTTGCAGTTCTTCCTTTCTTTTTGATAATGCATCCTTTTCTTTATAAAGATTTTTCAAAATCTCATTCTGCATTCTATCAAAATCCATTTATATTTCCTCCTTGTAATAACACATAAAAAAAGTCCTGTCAGGGTACAGGACTAATAAGGTGAAATATACATAATTATAAATTTCACCTGAACTATCTGGACTTACATCATGTGAAAAAAGTCATAAGGGCATGATTGCCAGAATAGTTGGATAACTATTCAAATAAATATCTACTTATTAACTATATCTTTTAAAGATTTAGATGATGTAAATTTCACATACTTAGAAGCAGGAATACGAATTCTTTCCATTGTCACAGGGTTGATCCCCATGCGTTCTTTACGTTCATTGACTATAAACTTACCAAATCCTGCAATTTCTAAAGTATCACCTGCTGATAGTGTATCTATCATTTTTTCAAAAACGCAAGATATAATCTTATCCATATCTTTTTTCGAAATGGTATCAAATTGTTCACTTACTTCTTGAATTAAAGCTGTCTTGTTCATCTTTGCACACCTCCTTTTTTATTAACATCTATAATGTAAAATATTTATCTAAAAAATACAAATTCTATGTAAATGCTCACTATACATTAAATTGACATAGCTGACCTTCACTACCATGTGAAATCGTGCTGTACTGCAACAGAAAGTTAATATTTGCTCAATAGCTACTTCCTTCACTACCATGTGAAAGGTAGTTAAGATAAGAAATGGGTATAAATCCTTCACTACCATCCAAAAATGTGCTGTACTTCAACCGGCTCTTTAGCAAAATACTCATTAGTTCCCCTTCACTACCATCCAAAAATGTGCTGTACTGAAACAATAGAGGAAGCCCCTCACTATTTAACAATCCTTCACTCCCATGTGATAATGTGCGTACTGCAACTTATATTGGAAAGCAGCAGCCTTAATCAAGCCTTCACTACCATCCAAAAATGTGCTTTAATGCAACCGCATTTAATTCCTTCACTTTTCAGCAATTCCTTCACTACGCATGGCATTACAGACTACTGAAGAATTTTAACCTCTTCACGAATGAAGAAAGTATGATCCTAGTTCATCTGTACTTTCGATATTGCTATCAAGGTCCGTGAAACGACCTTATGTATTAAGTTTATCATTCAAACCAATTATTAAATTCATTTTTAATTAATATAATCATCAAAGCTATTCGCCACCACACAAACGCTAGAGGACCTTTCACTACCATGTGGAAATGTGCTGTACCGCAACAAAAAAATGGATATAAATATGTATTTTTGGCCTTCACTACCATGTGGAAATGTGCTGTACCGCAACATCAAATAACGGCATTACAGACTACTATAGAATTTTAACCACTCCACGAATGAAGAAAGTATGATTCTAGTTCATCTGTACTTTCGGCATTACTGCCAAGGTCCGTGAATCGACCTTATATAAAAGTTAAGGCAATCTGCCTTAATTTATATATTTAACTAAAACTGGCTAATGAGTGTAGCCATATCTTCTAAATTCTTTTTGCTGATGTTTTTTTCTTCGAGCACAGGATTTAAATTAGAATAACTAATCTCATTGATGGATACACCATGATATGAAAGTTTTCTTTCAATCACAGACTTTAACATGGATGGCCTTGCAGCCTGAATCTTTTTACCTAAGTTTCTTTGAAGAAATTTAAAATCCATCTTATTACAGTTAAATACATCACCAGACGCAATGACTTCATTTGCAAGGATTTCCTGCAATAATTTCTTTTCCTCACATTCCTTTCGGAAAATTTCGTAAAGTTCAGCACGATATTTTTTATAAGCTTTTGAAAAATGCCATCCATTGATTTCACTTTTTTCTTTGCTGGTTCCATCTTCATTGTAGTTGTCTGGATTTGTTGCACGTCTGGATGTATCCATCTTCTGCAATAATTCAGTTTTCTTATCCTCATGATTTTTGATTTCTAAAGGATATGTTTTAACACCATCTTCTGTCGAAACCGTAAGACTTGTACTTGTAAAGTATAAACCAACATTACCTTTTCCAAGCTGCCTTTTCAATTCACCTGTCTGTTTATTAAATTTATCAGGCACATGTCCTTTCAACGTGAGCTGGATATAATACTTCCATTTCCCTTTGATCTTTTCACGTTTTACAGCACAGTAGCAGATTTCCGATTGCAATGCCTTCCATTCATACAACGTGCATTTGGCAAGATCAATTGAAAATTCAAGGCCTTGCCATTTGACCGATCCAGCTTTCTTTTCATCATCTAAGATGAATCGAATCCCTGTTGTATTCTGACTTCCGCAAAGACTTTTCAAAGAATCTTTTCTTTTATAATGCACACAAGGATTTACCTTATCTTCATCACTTCTGTACTGGTCCTTAATAAATTCTTCTTCCATCTTCTCAAAAGCTCTGAAACAACGTACGGCCAGATTATTACAAATCTGAGAATTCAGGTTTTTCTTATAATATCCTCGGTATTTCTTCATATCCATTCCAAATCCGAACTCAGACCAATTAAACATCTTCTTAATGTTGTAAATAATGTCATATTGTTCTTTTCTTTGCTTTTTAAAATCCTGAATCATCTTTTTTGTTTCTTTTGAAATATCAGACGCATTATTTAGAGACTTAATCTGGTATGTATAATCCTTTATCAAGCACTGGGCGTTTCGATAATCCCTGCGTTTTGTCATTTCAAAATATTTCTTTTTTTCAAAATTCAAAAATTTATTATACAATTGTTCACCCAGTCTAAAACGTTTCTCTAAAATGTGTTCTTGATACAACTCTGTTTTCAGGGGCAATGTAAGTATATATCGCCCAGATGTATTTTCTGCATTGCTCATAATATAAATCCTCCTTTTTTTTATTAAATGTGTCTTTATTGAAAAAAAGCAGACAATCCTAAGAATTATCTGCCTTTGAAACGTAAGCTGAAATTCTTTCTTTGATTTTACAAATTTGAAATTTATAATTGTTAAAACTATTGATGATCTCAATTGGTGCATTGGGTAAAGGCTCGTACATGTCATCTAAATATATCCTGTTCTGTGGTTCTCTCCAAAAAGTATCGAGTTTCAATTTACTGTAATCAATCATAGATACTCCAACATTCCTTTTTGAGCTATTCAAGAAAAATCACACAGTCTTTGATTGGCTGACTGTCTTCATCAAGTCCTGCTATGATTTCTGAAGATACCGATACCCGTGTGCTTTTTATTTTGCTATTTTTTATTGAAAAGTCTGATAATTTATATAAACCGTCCGGTAATACCACTGGAAGAACACACTCTCCTTTTTTTAATGTAAATGTATTTATCCAACGAACGCCATCATACATACTGATATAACCTTTTTTATCCGTTTTTAGATAATCTTTTTTATAGTTCTTTAGAGCTTTTTCATCATCCTTCAACATTTTAATTTTAAATGTTGCATTCTCGTCTGACACTTTGGCATTTTTAGATTTTAAAACGACTCTTGTAGCAGACTGTATAGATTGATCGCATTCAATCATCTTAACCGTACCTTTAGAATCGGATGAAATTTCCTTACCATCCTTCATACGAATGTATGTGTATGGAGTATCTTTATCTCTTGAAACTACAAGTTCAAAAGGATCTAAATTTATTTTGTCATCAATCTTTTTAATAATGTAAGTTCCTCTTAAAAAATCATTCGATTGAAGCACTCCATTATCATCGGACTCCAAAATTTGATAATCACCTTCTGAACCATTCTCTTTTGCAATTTCAATTGCTTTTTCTATATCTTCATTAGCCTCTTCATAATATTCTTTTTTTACACACTCGAATCTTGAATGCAAAGGTATTACATCACCATTATCATCGGTTTTAATAGATGTAATTTTAAAACGAGAATGCATTTCTGTCAGATTCACAGATAAATTAGAATCTGCATTTTTTGTTTTATACGTAAATGAATAGTCCTTCTTTTTGATGTTTTCCATTTTTTTATTTTTTTGTTTTAAAACTGAGTTGTTTTCTTTGATAGAATCAATACCATATTTAGAATGGATTGTAATTTTTAACTCAGTATCAGGTGTGAAATCAAATAAATCATCCCCTCCCTCAACAGGATAAGATATACCGTTATCTGTCACAACTTCAGCAGTTCCTAATCCCCCAATGACTTTTACATTCAGTGTATTTGTATCTGTTTTTGCATATACACTGCAAGTTGAGCCTAACAGGATCATAAAAGTTAAAAAACATATACATGTACGCTTCTTTATATGCATAAGAATCACCTATCTTTCTTTTTATTGTCATTTAAGCTATCGAAATTTAAGTTTATATTATATACACGATTATCGTTATTAATTGTTTGGTATTTATCGCCATTTTCTGTTATACTTGCTTTGGAAGAGGTAGGTATTATACTCGGATTTAAAGTCTGGGCATCTACCTCTTTTAATTTTGTATTATATACTGTAAATCTTCCATTTTTTTCAAGAATATCAATATTCACACTGTAGTATTTATCATTACATTTAATGCATTTCTTAAAATAATGCCATAGATTTCCAATTTCATGAACGCCAGTTTGATCTGGTTTATGTTCTTGAGTCGAATATTGATATTCTGTTGAGTTTAATAAATTTAAATAGTCACCTGAATATGCAATATCTTGCCTTGTCCTATACTCTTTATTTGATTCATAATATCCAGAATGGCCTCTTGCAATGTAATTTTTTCTTGTATATGCATTTACCACAGCAAGCACTTCTTCCCCATTTAAAATACAAGATATTTCTTTCCCTTGATATTCATTTTTGAATAGTTCATTAATTATTATTTCTCTCTCTTTTCTAGTATATTTTTCCAAATTATCATCTAATATAAACTCTTCGATATTTTCAATTTTTTTAACAGACATTTTATTTTCTCCATTCTAATACACTTGATGTATTGCATATAGAACCATCATTTAATCTAGTCCATATGCAATAAAAGGAAGGTACACCCCTTCCTTTTATACGCCTTATATCATTTTATCGAGCATTCTTTGCACATCTTCCTTAACTTGATTTTTAGTAAAAGAATGCCTATAATTAGTAGTACAAAGAGCATATATCATGTCGTCTGGCAATTGCGACCAGTGGGACGTGATATATGCTCTGTTTTTACATTTCCCAAGTATTTGTAGATTATATTTATATTGCATATGAAACTAACATTTAGATTTAGCTCCATATGCAATAAAAGGAAGGGGTACCTTCCTTTTATTTGACTATGCCTCGTTATTTTTGCGAATCTTGCGAACAGTTGCGATGGATGCACCTAATGCAATGACTACTACACCTAACATCATATACATCATGTCTTTGTTTTTAGCAGCACCTGTGTTTACACTAGGCAGCATGACATTCTGGTATACGATTGAATAACGATGATTATCATCTACGTGAACTTCCTTGTCATTTACAAACAAACCTTCATCCGTAAATTTAACCTTTACAACTTCATCCGATAATTTATATCCTTGAGGAGCACTTGATTCCTTGATATAAGTTGTACCATATCGAATCAAGAATTCAGCAGTACCAGTTTCCTGATCGCCTGCGATAGTTTCAAGTTTTGAACTTTCAGCACAGTTTTCCTGTGAATATGAAGTAAACTCAAACTTGTTTGACTTGATATTCTGTCCAGTTACGCTGTCAACCTTGTTTACCAAGATACGTGGTAAAGCTGTGTGTTTTGGATATACTGTTACATCATACTGGAACAATTCGTCTTCATCATCCCATGTAGGGATACCTACAATGAATGGAGTAATTGTTTCATAATCAGATAAATCTTCAACATAGACTAAATACACACCAACAGGAAGATCTTTGCAAGTTGCTTTTCCTTCTTCATCCGTTGTCATTTCATAGTCAGGAGTCTCAACTTTTTTAGCCAGATCCTTAGCTACTTTGTCGATCTCATCTGCTGTTTTAATCTCATTCAAGTCCAAATCCTCGTCTGCAAAAGGCTTATATTTAATGATATATTCGCCTTTTACGATGTCAGCAATCTGAACCACACCGAATTTAACATTTTCTTTGGAAAGATATTTATCATAAGCATCTGTCAATTCTACCGAGATTGAACCTAACCCATTATCAGGAACCTTAGTCAAATCCTCTTCAGGAAGAATTGTAATGTCCCCTACATCTGGATTATCTGTAATATCTTTAGCCTGCACATTTAAGCATGGTACTAAAACTAGCATCAGGCTTAATGCTAAACCAATTTTTTTCAGAATCTTCATGATTTTAACTTTCTCTCCTTTCTCTTATTTAAAATAAATCTAACAATCAACATAAATACAATTAAAAATGGAAGTGCTGTAAATAGAAGTTCTCTCCAACTCATCATTTCTGGTTCAATGGCATCTTTTTTCTTCTCACTATACGGAACACGCTTACCAGTCAGAATCAATCTGTGTGTATTTATTCCATATGGAGTACATGTAATCAAAGTTGCAAGGTCCTTGCCTTCTTCAATTCCAAGAACGTCAGGTGCTTCTTCTTTTTTTACTATTTCTATTTTATAGATTTGATAAGCTAGTGTTTTATTTCCCACACGAATGTAGAATAAATCATCTTTTTTCAACTCATCAAGTCTTGTAAATAATTTTGCGTTTGGAAGGCCCCTATGACCCGTCAGAACAGTACGTGTATTTTCTCCACCGACTGGAAATGAAGAATTTTGTAAATGGCCAACGCCATTTGATAGTACATCATCACTTGTTCCGTGATAAATTGGAAGGTCAACGCCTATCTTTGGAATCTCAATTGAACCCATGATACCTTTGCCAGCCAGATTTAAAATATTTTCATAGCTTTCATCCGATAAAATATCTGTATCGATATCTCCTACAGAAGCTCCCATTGTTTGGAAAAGCATATCATTATAATTGTGAGCCTTTTGAATCTGTTCATTGATTTTTGCTTTATCCGTATTTTTTACTTTGCTCTCATAGGTTGAAATCATATTATTCTGCTGCATGCTAGAATGAATACTCGATACCAGTGGAATCGAACATAAAGATATTCCGATTACAATCAGTAAACGAACTGTCCAACTGGTTTCCTTGATAGCTTTAATAATCGACTTCAATATCAGCACCTCCAAAAATGAAAAGGTGGCAGTACTGCCATCCTATTCATTTATTCAAAAATTAGTCTTTATTTGCTTTTTTTCTTTTTTTATTTAACGCCAATGCGCCAACTACTGTGATTGTTCCTGCACCTAAGCAGATCATTGTTAAGTTAGAACCAGTGATTGGCAATTTAGTTCCTACATAGTTAACAACTGTGATGTTAGCAGAACCGTCTGTTACATCTGTTTTTAAGTTAGTGTCGCTTTCTTTGTAAGCACCATTTAAGAATTCCTTAACATGAGCAGTTGCTTCTAATTTCTGTAATGTTTTTTCAGTAGCACCTTCACCTGCGTTGTAGTTATTACGTTCATCAGTGAATGTTGGTTTGATTGTAATTACGATAGGATCTTGTAATTCTCTATATCCCGCAGGAGAATCAGTTTCCTTCAAGTAATAAGTTCCCTGATCCAAACCTAAGATAGTGAATACACCTTTTGCATCTGAAGCCATTTCTACTGCACTGCTAGGGCGTGCTCCTCCAGTGTGGTCAGTTCCACCTAAAGAATCACGGTTCATAACAACATATCCGTTTGGAGATTCCTTAACATACACTTCGTTTGTACAGTTTTCATCACTGTATAGACGGAATTTAGCATTCTTCAATAATTTGTTGTGGTTGTTGACTTTTAAACCATTGATCTTATAAGTGAAGCAAACTACTGTATCCCAAGGAGTTGTTCCTGTAGAACCATTTCCATCACTGTCTGGGTTGTTGCTATATTCAAGGCGAACAGCATTTTCAAATCCTGCACGACCAGTACGAGTCGATGCATTGTCATTCAATGTTGCATTATAGTTTAAACGAACAGATTGGCCATAAGTATTTTCGTTGTTGTTGTTCATTCCTTCTGGGAATTGTTTGTCAACGATAGCTTTTAAATCTGGAATCTCTGCATAGAATGTGTCTTCACCACTATTTTCAACAACCTTAAATTCATCACTCTTTAATGTATATGATTTCTTGTTGCTTGAAATTGTGATAGAAACAGAGTCTTTATTGAATGTCAACGCATTGTCCATCTTGTCATGGAAAATCATTTTATATGTTTGGTATCCATTCATGTCTGGTACATATGTATCGTGGTAGTAAGGAACTGTCTGTCCAATTTCATAGTCCCCAATATCATTCCATCCTACATTGTTGTCATCTTCATTGATTTTCTTAATCAAAGTAGGATAATCGGATTTGATATTAACCTGAGCATTAGGATTCGCTGTATTTGTTAAAATCAATGAAGCAGCTGAATGTGTATCCTGTACAGCAGTAACTTCATCTGTTAAATAATAACCATATCCCAATCCACTGAACTTAACAGAACCATCGACTGCATTTACAGCTGTAACATTAACTGTATTTGGAGAAAGACCTTCCTTAACAAGTTCATCTCTTAAAGCTTCTACAAAGTGACGATAATTGCTGTAACGGCCTTCTAATTTTTGATCTGCCTGAGCACCTTCCACTTTGTTAGTATTCAAAGTTTGAATATAGTCAATTACATCATATTCAGTAACTGAAGAGGCAGATTTGTTGATTTTCTTACCAACAACAGTCTGTAAAGCTGTTTTGTAATCATTGTTCCATGTATAGTTGATTGATTCATTATCCACTGCATTTTCAGCGTCAAACAATTTATAGACTTGGAATTTTTTACCAACCAAAGATTGCCCTGCATTTGGTGTGATTGTAATCGAAGCATTCCCCTTGCCAAAATCAGCTACACCGTTAGGAGTCGCATAAGTTTGCGTTGCTTCAGCAGCGTAGATTGGAGTCACTAATTGGGCAACACAAGTTGCTACAGGACTTAAAGTCATAGACAATGCAGTTAATCCTGCAAAAACCACATTTTTTGTTTTCATTTTAATATCCCTCTTTCTTCATTATTTAGAAATCATTTTATCTTTTTTAGATTTATATAAAGCAAAAGCTATTACGGCAACACCTAATCCAATTAATAGGATTGTTCCATTTGAACCTGTTTCAGGCAATAACTGTGTTGTTTTGTTTGTAATATCCACCGCAACTACACGATCCTTTTTAGTTCCCTCTAAGTGAACATTACCAGAGGTCTTAGATGTATCGTATTTAATTCCATCGACTGTAAAGTTAAATGTATTTGTCTGTGGTGTAGCTGAAACATATACGGAATGTACATATGCCTTACCATTTTCATCGACTGGAATTCTATAGCCTTGAGGAGCTTTTGTTTCCTTGAAGTAGTATGTCTTTTCTACATCCAGATTTTTGAAAGTTAATAAACCTTTGTCATCGGAAGTCTGTGTATCCACTACATTCTTGCAATCAGCATCGCTGTACACTGTGAATTCCGCACCCTTCAAGACTTTTCCATGCTCATTTGTTTTAGTGATTTTCAAGTTGAATGGATTAACCTTGTCACTAAATGTAGCATAGCCGTCCCCTGAATCTTTTGTACCTTGTGTTACAAGACTGTTTGTTCCAGATGTGAACGTAATCTTACCAGTACCAGAAGCCACATTGAATACAACTTCGTTTGGATTCAACTGATATCCGTCTGGAGATTTAATTTCCTTGATTTTGTGAGTACCAGAAGCCAAACCTGTAATCGTAATTTCACCGCTGCCATTTGTTGTTAAATCTTCTGTTGAACCATTTGGCAATGTGTGACGGAACACTGCACCACTGACTGGTGTTGAAGTTCCTGCCTGCACTTTCTTGATGTTGAACTTGATTACTTTTTCGTTGACTTCAGGATAGTTATATGTTGAAACATTTGCATCACTACCAGAAGGAGTAATCTTTCTCACGAACACCTCACTGTTGATAAAGTAACCAGACGGTGCTTTTGTTTCCTGAATGGTAACTGTACCTACAGGTACTGTTGGCGTGTTATTGCTGTTATAATAAAAATCGTCTCCTGAAACCTTATAGTTATTATCAAGGAAACAATATCCATCTGAATTAGTTTTCAAAACCCAAGTTCGAGCCGGTGTCTGGCCTGATTTAGCAGGATCGGAATCATACAATCCTTTATAGTACTTGACTGTAAATTCGGCATTTGCTAAGGAAGCCGATCCCTGTGGCTTATTCTTATTCGTTTCTTTGTCGATTTTACCTAACAAAATACCAATTGGGTCGGATTGAGGATAATCTTTAAATTCACCATTTGAGCCAATCCAAGAACTTTCATTTGCTTTTACTACAACTGAAACAACAGAATTATTCAAAGCATAGCCTTTTGGATTCTTAGTTTCCTTTAGATAATATGTTCCTGCATCCAGTTCAATTTCATTTGACCAGTCCTTGTATTTTTCAGAACTGTCATACTTCCCAATCGTTAACGTATTCACTTTATTCTTGTTAGCTTTTGCATCAGCTTCTGTCTTATACACTCCATATTCAGCTCCCTGCAATGAGTAGCAAGGGTTGTTATCTGTGATAGCTGGGTTTGCAGAAGTCTTTTTAATGCAAAGTTTACCTTTAGACTGTACCTTGAAAGCAAGTTCAAAAACAGTTCCAACGGTTTGAGGTGTTGAACCACCGAAATGATGTAGGTTTGTTTCAAATCCAAATACAACATGTCTGTATCCATTAATTGTACTCGCATCTAGCACACGTAATGTGCAGGTTGGATAACGCAAATCATAACGGCTGTTTTCATTAATTGTGCCTACAGCTTGTTTGATATGGTGACAGAAAGCCTGAATTGCACCATTGAATGCAACTGGATCTGAAATATCAGTTAAACCATTTCCTCCATTCACCCATTGTCCATAACTGTTTCCATTGATATCACGCATCGTAAAATCAACAGTTTGTCCATTCATAGTAATAGACTGCGGAACCGCTAAAGCAGAGTCTGTGTAAGTACACTCTCCACCATCACCATCATTCCAGTCCACAGTATTGAAATATCCACCTGCTGTTGTTCTAGATTTGTTATATAATTCCAATGGACCGTCAATCGTCTGTACGTAGCTGTTATTACCAAATTTACCTACTACATCAATAGAGGAACCAACGCTAAACACATCCTTTGTGCCTTCAGCCAAATAAGCTAGCACATTGATACTTCCAACTTTGGCTGTACCCAAACCAACGCCGGCTGCTCTTCCCTTTGACTTGGAGATCACGATTTCAAGTGATTTTAAATTAGCGCCCAAATAAGATAATGCCATCTCTCCTGTTTCAGGGTCATACGCACCATATTCAGACTCCAAAGGAACATCTGAACCATTCACATATACTTTTACATTTTTTGGAATAATATTACTTGCGGTCTTTTCAGAAGCAAGTTGAAAACGTGTTGTCATGAAAGGACGTAAACTGATTGAATCCCCTACAACACTGTCAATAGAACCTGTCTTATCAACAACTGTAGTTTTAACTTTAACATCATTTTCTACATCAGCAGGAACTAAAAACTGTACCTGTAAATCTGAAAAATCCTCTTTTGGATTGTTATCTGTTTTTGCTTCTTTAGCCACAGTTTTAAAAACATCTTTATCAATTTTTAAGATGTGAGTTTTCTTATCATAAGAAAAGCCTTCTGTTAGTTGTTGACCATAATCATTTCCACGAGCCACATCATAATCGTATGGATAATTCTTCTTGGCTAAACCATTCACAAAAGGTGTGTCTGCCTGAATATAGTAAGCATCTCCATCTGTATATACTGTGCTTGGCTCCATTGTCTGCGTATAGATCGTATCCTTTGGGTCTTTATCAATCAATGCAGAAGTGATTGTATCGTTTTCAGATACAGCACTTGGAATTGCATACAAGTATTTTGTATATACGGTTTTAGATGTATCTATATCCATCTTTGAAAGATCCACGTCAAATGTGCCATATTTATCTGCATCTTCAGATTCAGTTACCGCATCATTTGAAGTAGAAACAGATTCATTGGAACTTTTGTCCTGAGAAGAATCATCGCTTTCAGTTTTGCTTGAATTGTTGTTTTCTTCTTTTTGCGTTTCATTTTGTTTGAACACTACGTTAAAAGAAGCATCAGCCGTCTTTGTTGTATATGCAAAGCTGAAAGATTTCTTACCACTACTAAATCCAGAGATCGTACTGTCATTTAAAGTAATATCATCAATAACTGCATTCTCATTGGATTTAGAAACAATTTTAATCTCTGTACCTTCATTATAATCAGAATTATAACTTTCTCCATCAGACAGCGTTTTTGTGAAATCGCCTGATGAAAGTGTAACTGTACCATCCCCTACAACATTCACCGAAAAGCCTGCCGTATTTACTGTTTGAGCCGTCGTTTCTTCTGCATAAGTAGGAAGCACTAGATTCAGTGAAGTTAACACAGTTACAAAAAAGGCGAGAAATGTATTCTTTATCTTTTTCATACTTTCATTCCTTCCTATTAAGGTAAATGACCTTAATTTAAATCGTTCCCCTTTATTTATTTCTATCCCTAAAAAATCTCTAACGTTAGAAATCTTGATTATTTGAGTTTTTAACAACATCAATATTCTGAAAGGAAAAAATATTGATATTTTTTCAACTCAATTTAAGGAAAATCAAATAAACTGTATCTGTTCATATTTCATCCCACCCTTTCGTTAATTTACTTTCTATGGTGCAATAGTACGGTTACTACCCGCTTTATTGCGTGTAAACAAAAAAGGAACTCACCTGAGTTCCTTTTTTTAACATTACTATATCTCTTTATTTAAGAGTTTTCTTTCTTTGATTGCGGACTGTTTTGAAATGTTTACCAGTGAGTAATAGAACACACATAGAACAATCAATCCAAAAAATAAAATCAACACCAAACCAAATTCCATTTTCAATCTTCACTTTCTTCAAACAAATCATTTCTTCTGGTATTTATTCACTGCCATGTGAATTATTGCTGTACTACATCTACTTCTTCTCTAGAACCTTTACCATTTCACCTTCACTATCATGTGAATTATTGCTGTACTACATCGTTAAACACATCCTTTGTGCCTTCTGCTAACCTTCACTACCATGTGAATTATTGCTGTACTACATCCTAAAAAACTTAAAGCAACCTTCACTACGCATGGCATTACAGACTACTATAAAATTTTAACCTTGCCACGAATGACTACGGTGTGATTTTAGTTCGTCTGTACTTTCGGCATTCCTGCCAAGGTCCGTGAAACGACCTTATAAAAAAGGCGGAATTCCTTATTCCGCCTTAAACATATAAATCTATTTTGAAGCTCCGCAAGTCGAGCATCTGTATCCTGTTGTCACAGTTTCGGTATGTGTCACCGCATCATGGTGTACTGTCTGATAGCCAGTGACTTCTTCACGCCATTCTGAGTGCCACCCCCCTTTATCATCACCATTAATCATATGTTGATATACATGAGCTGAAGCATCAGTGCCTGTTAAATCAGCACCACAAGAACTACAGATTTCATGCTCTCTCATCTCAGTCACAGGCACCTGTTCGTCATAAGCTGGCTGATCCACAACTGTTCGAGTTTCAGTCACAGCCACCCAGTTATGTGTATGCTCGGCTGGTTTAGAACTGCTAGAACTTGAGTTGTTCTTGTTCGAGTTGGTATTCGTAGTCGAAGCTGTGTTATCCTTCTTCGATTCTGAAGCATTTGATTTATTAGAAGAATCGGCTTTTGCGGTTTCTTCTTTCTTTTCTTCCTGTTTTACTTCAGTTTCGTCTTTTTTCTCATCTTCCGTCTTCGCAGAATCTTCAGATGGTGTTAAAGTGGCAGTACTGCCATCTTTTTTTGTTCCATCTAAATAGACTTTATCTTCTTTTAAAGAAACATCCACTTTCTTTATATCTACTGTATCTACATCTTTGAATACAAATGTTTTGTCCTGATCCTGTAATCCTACTTTCACGTCCAACTTATCGTTTTCTTTGACAGTGTAATACAAAGTACGTTCTTCTTTGTTTTTTACAGAATCATCATCTTCCAACAAGTTATCACTGAAACTTTCTTCAGAACTTGATTTTGTTTCGAATACTGTGATCTTCTTTCCAGTATTGTTTGTAATCTTCAAAGATTTAGAATCCTTACTTTTTTGACCAATCGTTTTTACTTCATTTTTTTTGGCAACTTCTGTTGTCTTTGTGTCTTTTGTTGAAGAATTTGAACATCCTGTCAACATTCCTCCAGATAATACCATACTAAGAGCTAATGCTCCTGCCATTAAGATTTTATTTGATTTCATTGTATAACCCCCTCTGGAACAAATACATTCGTTCCAATATATCTTTATTTAATCTTCACCAGTTAGAATCTGCTGTTAAAAAACTAAATCTGGATTTGTTTCTTTTGTAGCTTTGTAAGCTTCCAATTTTTCTTGAATCTCTTCTTCTGTATACTTATGCGTGGCAGTACTGCCATCTTCAGTATTCTTCTGTTCCGCTTTAGAAACAACTTCAACATCCTCTACAAGAATCTCTGCCTTATAGATTTTTTTCTCCCTTTTCTTTGGAAAACAGTCTTCCTCATAATATTCCCAGAAAGTCTGTGCATAAGACTGCATGCGTCCTTTGATTTCGATGCGATCACCCTTTTGAGCATATTTCGCCAAGTATTCAGCATTCTGTCCCATTGCAACGAAACCGATATAGTCCTTCAAATAATATCCGTCTTCCCCTTTATAGTTTCTAGATACTGAAACAGAACTACGGATATAAGATTTACCATTTTTATCTTTTTTCAATTCAAGGGGATATCCTAGCACCCCTGAAATTGCTACTGTATTTAACATATTGACCTCCTAGATGACAGTACTGCCACCATATAAACAAGAGGGGGTGGACTTACATGAACACTTGGCTGTATCCAATGCCACATCCCGTCTTTATAACAGACTATAACGTCTGTAACAATTCATTTGTTAATTCGAAAAATTCATTAAGTTTCTCTCGTACATATTCATCATCCTTCAAAGATGAATACTTCGAGTTCACTCTTTCTTCCAAGTGGATCAGAATATCCCGCACATTCAAGTTGCTGTTAAAACAGAGTGTTTCTGTGAAATCATCGCTCATCATAGGATACGATACATCTACAACAACAGCTCCATTTGACAATGGATGAATGCCATTGATTTCAATCACATTCAAATCCAATGGAAGTTTTTTATATAATTCATCTAAAACCTTTTCAATCATTTCAACATCCCCACATTTTTTAAAAATAATTCAATTATCATATAGAACAGACCTCCAACACCGATTGTTGCCAGTGTCCTTTGAAAGAACTCACGATAATTTGTTTCACCTGATATGATTTCATATGCCGTTTTCCCACAATAGAAAAGCGCTAATTCAAATGAAATCAATAAGCCACACCATAAAGTTAGAACAATCAGTCCACTTAACAAAATACCCCTCCTTCTCTATTCCCCATATTTGTACGGCGCTCCGTATATCCATACCTTCACTACCATGTGGAATCACGCTAATGTACAACCTTCCAAGTGGATCAGAACATCCCGTGCATCCTTCACTACCATGTGAAATCACTTTGATGTGCAACCTCAAACAATGGCATTACAGACTACTGAAGAATTTTAACCGTTTCACGAATGACAACGGTGTGATTTTAGTTCGTCTGTACTTTCGATATTTCTATCAAGGTCCGTGAATCGACCTTTAAATAGCTGAATATAAAAGGCACTTCGTACCAATTTCGAAGTGCCTTGCTATTCATGTATTCCTTTACAGTTTACATTTTAGCACAGGTCGAAAAAGTACACAAGATATTTTTTCGAAATATAAAACATATTTATATCCAAGAATATTATACATCCTAATTGCTTCATGGTTAGAATAAATTATTCATTTACACGTTTTATTTTAAAACATCATAGCTGATTCAGATATGTAATAACACACGCCTACCAACCATCCAATAATCGTCTGTGCAAACAATACAATTACCGTGATTACGATGTAGGCAACCAGTGTAAATGTATCTGAGAACATGTTGACTGTACCACTGTCCAACCCACATGCATGAAAACAGACGGTTGCAAAGAGTAACAGCATCCACACTCTTGAAACAAGTGTACTGATTCCTAATAAAAAGCTCAAGAACAATCCAATCATTTGAAATAAGAATGAAATCATTATTCTAAAAAACATTCCAATCAATTCTAATACTACCATCTTTGCACACCTCCGTTTTCCTTTTTCAATCTATAACACCATTTTTCAATCCAATGAATATTCAATTCTTCAAAATCTGTATCCTCTTTATAAAAAACAGCTGTTTCTTTCCATTCATCAAAGCATTTTTTACACATTTCCCCAATTCAATACTGGAATATAGTAAGTATCCTCTATTGTTTGATTGCAGGAATCACAAAGATTGCCAAAACAATCTGCCTCTCTCAATTTAACAATTTCTTCAGCAGGAATCTGATAAACAATACATCCTTGATACCTTTCATTTTCCTTATACTCATAATCTATTCTCACTTTCTTTTTTTTTGGAAGTGACTTCCTATTTTGTTCATTCGTTTTCGTCAAAGTTCTTCATATATCCATTCATTATTGATTTTAAACATAATGAGATGGCTGTAATACGCACCTTTTCCTTGTTCATTGCTCAAATGAAAGCGTACTTTTTCTTCTTTGTTCACATAGATCAAAATATCTAACATGGCTTTAAAATATTCTTGCGTTTCCATGATTCTGATTTCACATCCGCAATCGGACGAAAAACTCAATACATGATCGTATCCACTTTTATCAACAAGAAAGTTTTCACAGCACTGTTGTTCATTATCCCAACAAAAAGCAAATTGTTCTCCTAACTCATTAAATAGAACAAATCCTTCATTGCAATGACTTTCTGAATTTTCGATAAAAGGATACTTTTCCACTTGGATATATCCATTTAAATGTACAGTCTTCATTTCCTTTACCTAACTTCAATTACTTATATTTTTCTAATTACATCATTCTTTTCAGACATTATTTCATTTCCTTTAATCTTTCATCCAATTCAAATCTGTAATTGAATTCTTCGATGTCCTGCAATCCAATGTAGTACAAACAATCAATGTCTTCATGATTGAATACATAACAATGGTCTTTATCCATATATCCTTCAGGCCAATTACATCCTGCATAGTCATAGAGTTTTTTAGTCTTCTCATTCTCCTGAATGCGACCAATAATCATTAATTTCTTTTTTCCTTCTTTTAAAGTGACAACACTTCCGATCGGCAACAAATCTTTCATCCTTTTATCCTCCTAATATCCAAATCTTAAATTGTGACTGAATCCATATGTTTTAGAACATCTGTCATCTGTTGGGCAATCCAATGTACGAAGAAGACTATCAGAAGTCTTCTTCCTACAATCAGACTAGCTAAGGCTAAATACTTCATCCACAAAGTTCTGGTAGTCCTCAGCAACACCAAACTTTGGAGTTTCAAGAAGAATCTTTCGATTCATAGATGCATCGGCAACTGGCTTTCCTTGATAACGAATCACTGTATCGAACATGTATTCACCAAATGTCTCGTGAAGTATATCTGTCCATTTATTGTCTACGCCATTGCGGTTTTTCATTGTAATCAGCAGCTTGAAATCATAGCGTAAAGATTCTACTTCCTGCATCCATTGAAGAATCGTATGCAAGGTAGAGTCGATTCCCTGTATTCCTCCTAAGCTGATTTTTGTTGGAGCAATAATCAAATCCCCTTCCTTATAGCATGCAGTAATTGAATTGAAAGACAGCGAATTTTCGAAAGGTTGGTTATCGACTAAGATAAAATCATATTCATCTTCCACTTTCTGAACAGCTCGCCTTAAACGATTGTAAGGATTGATTGACCCTTTTAATTTGATATCTGTTGTAGATAACGCAACTGAACTCGGAATCAGATCCAAGTTTTCAAATCGTGTTTTCTGAATTGCTTGATGGATATCTAGTTTCTGGTCTTCCAACACATCATGGATATCATACTTGTACGGAGTCTGTTTCAAATATTCATGCATTGCTTCATAACATGCAAGGATTCTTGGCTGTCCTTCGCTGATGTACTTGTCAAACAATTCCTTATATTGACTTGCTCCCTGTTCTGACAGATTGTTATCCAACCCAAGGATAACGGATGTGGCATTGGATGAAGGATCCATATCAATCAGCAGGACCTTTTTTCCTTTCACAGATAATCCATATGCTAAATTTAAACTCGTTTCAGTTTTTGAAACGCCACCTTTGTTCATTAGAATTGAAATTACTTTTGCCATTTTAAATACCCCTCTTATTTCTATTATTCCCAGTATCCTTGGTCCGTGAAACCAAAGTCATGCAAAATCGTATATAAATCTTCCATCGCATCCACATCCTTGTTTGGATAGAATGTTACAGAACAGTCTTTCTGATTGATTTTAACTTTGCGACCTGTAGATGCTTTTAAATGTTCCTGAAGACTGTTCAATGTATCCTTGTCTGCTGAAGACAGTTCAAGACCTTTTTTCTTTTCAGATTTTTCAGAAGTGGCAGTACTGCCATCTTCCTGTGGCTCCGTGTCGATTCCCTGTTCTGAAAATTCACCTGTCAGATATTCCTGAACCTGTCTTGGTGACATGCCAATCTTTCCGGCGATCCAGTCACGTTTCTTTCCTTGAGGTTTCTCACCCTGAGCATCCATTTCTTCCCAACACATGCATAATGCATCAACTTCTGCTTTACGCACATCCTTTGATTTGTTTCGAATTCCATTGTACATGATGATACGGATCAACTCTTCCGTTACATCTTTAGGCTTGGCCACTACTTTGACTTGAAACAATCCATCTCCGATACCTTTTTCATAATTCAGCTTGATAGCCTTGAAACGTCTTTCGCCTGCAAGTAGCGTATATTTCTTTCCATCTCCTACGGATTCATCCATATAGACAACACCATTTTCATCCTGTCCATATTCCTGAATCAATTCTGCCATGTCTTCTACCATTTGATCTTCATTATCACTGATACTTGCGTAAAAGTTTTCACGATTTGGACGAATCTCATCCACACTTACTTTTCTAAAGGAATTTCCTCCACTCATTACATCAATTAAAGCCATTTTAAATACCCCTCAACTTTCTTTTAGTTCATTTGACTCATATTCACATCGTCTACGTCTACAGCAACATCCGTATTTTCTAAGACGATACCTGCATATTGAAATACAGTATCCATATTCAACTCATTTTTGAATGCATAATCCAATATGGTTGCCACCATTGCACCAAGCTGTGCTTCATCCACATCGGCTTCAATCATACAGTGCATTTCATTTTCATTAACAGAACTTTTAAACAATCCCATCAACAATCTCTGATTTTCATTCATATCCTGCAACCTCCTCATCTTCATTCTTACGGTTTGGATTTTCTAAGGCATCCAGATACAGGAACAAGAAACTTAAATCATCGGTCAAAAGACTCATTGTTTCTTCTTCGTCCTTGTCTGTACACTTCAGCTGAGCAGTGTACTTAGACAGAAAATCCACCTGTTTCATGTTAAGCTTCCAGCTTACATGGACCTCATTCCATCCAAACAGTTTCTTCAACTCTTCCGCCATGCTCTCAGCAAGCTTTTTGTCTTCTTCATTTTCCGTTTTGAACTGGGAAACATGCTTCAACAACAGACTTACCTGATATTTATCCAATTCCCAGTAAACACAATTTTCATTGTTTTCCATTAATATCCCTCTTTTCTATTTTTTAAATTACAATTTATTCAATTAACTCCAATTCCTTCATTTGTGTATAAATCGCTTTTATTAATTCATAATCTAAATGTTCGTATCCCAACTCATGTTGACTTGAAATTGCAACTCCTGTGTCAGAAAAGTTTATCCACGCATATGGGTCATCCTTCTTGAAGTACGAAGGATTTGTGCATTCATTACTTTTTGTGAAGCCACGCTCTTTAAACAGCTGTTCTGCCGTCTCGCTTAAAAGCATTGGTGTACCTTTCACAAATTTCAAGAGCTTAATTTCATCTTTGTTCTGAACCAGTTTGCTGTGCATAGATTTTGCCTTTCGTTCTATGTAGTTGATGCAGTCCAAGATGTTTTTGTCATCACCTATCATAATTTCTAAGAATTCACAGCATTCACAGATCGTCATGGTATCTTCACTCATATTCTTCTTCATTTCTGCTGTACTGATTTTATTTAACCGCTTTTCCATCTTATCCATTGCTCCATTCTCTATATTTCTGTTTGTTCTTGATTTCATTTGGGCAATCCTATAAAACCCCCATTTAGTCAAATTCAACAAATCTTGTATCTTTCACTTTCCCGCATTTCAAACACACAAGATACTGAGTCTCACCTCTGAGAGAATGAAACATCTCATTCTTTACACACCAAGTAAATTCATGCTTACAGAATAATCTTTTAAAAAACCATTTAATTTTGTTTATCATCTGAACTCCTTTCATGCTTATTATGCATACATTTATAGCAGTATAGCGTTGCGTAGCAATCGCCTAGAGTTTTGTCTTTTCCATCTTATTCATTGTTCCGTACCGTTTTCTTTCTTTTTAGAAGTCTTTGATTAACCTGCTTCAAATGCTCAATATCCTTTTCAAGCAGGCGAATCCTTTCTAAAAGTTTCATATTCTCTTTTCGAAGATTCTTCAATTCAACATCATTGCGTTCCATTTAAATCATTCCTTTTCTAAGCTTTTCATGTTTCCAGCGGTAACATGCCAATGCTTTTTTATAGGATGTATAGCCATACCCCTTTGCACTGTCTACCACACGCCCTGTCATCGCATCCACGACCACATAACGTGTCTCAGATTCAGTTGATAATCTATAGCTTACTTCTACACGTACATCATTCATTATTTATCCTCCTGTCTATGAATGGCATCCATAAAATAAATGTTTAATTTCATACCTGAATGGAATGACTCAAATCTAGAGCCATCCATGTTCAAGCAATACCTGATGAATTGCTTTGTGCAGATCCATGTCTACTATCGGATCCATTTTTTTCCACTCTCTATCCGTTTCAAACCAGTGAGTATGAGAAACCAAATAGTTCGCAATACCATACGATTTGAAGAAACGTACTATCCAATGGTCATTTTCGGTAAGGCAGTAATACATCATTTTATCCTCATCCGTATATTTAGCCCATTTTTTAAATCCTAATTCATACATCATTTCATCTGCATTCATACCTGTTTTCCTCCATTGCGATTGCCAACCTTGAAGCTTTATCAAGTATCAGCTCATCGCCTTTACAATTTCTTCGTATCGAGGATTTTAGAAAAATACAAGGAGCAAGCGATAGCGAGACGCCGTAGGGCAGCCCTTGTATTTTGATAAAATACTCGATAGTACAAATAAAAACAAAATAAAAATAAATAAGAAAAAATAAAAGAAAAATAAAATGCGTCCGTATAAGCGGACGCAAAATCTGCCCGAGCATTCTGGATGCGAGGGCCAAAATCGCCTTGCCCTAAAAAAGATTCCTTCGTATCGAATGTCCAATCTTTTTCAGGATTCCAAATCTCGGACGTGATCCAACGCCCTTTGAATCATCCGTCTCCTGTAAAAAATAGACACCATCATCCTGCCCAAGAACCACAAACATCTTATCAGGCGTAGATACCATTTCCACAGGGCTTGTATTTACTACACCTTCATCATCTCCAGATGGAACATAGCTGTTCATCACAGCGTATCCATCTGGCGTATTCTTCACTACTGCTTCATTCATGCATTCAACATCTCTGTATAATATAAAACTTGGCCTTTGTGCAGCCTTGTTGACGGCGTATTGCTTGCCAATGCCAAAGCCAAGCCCAAAACTAACTACCAGTCCTATAAAAATCCACATTGCATTTCCTCCTGTGTCTGCTGTAAATAAAAAGATGGCAGTACTGCCACCTTGTTAAATCTCTAAAAAAAGCATCCAAGACTCCGTTGTTTCAAGACGGAGAGGGATGCTTTTTTGAATATCTACATAAGCAGTACACTTATGTCAATTCCATTAATAAAATACTCCAACAGCTCTATTCAGGCATATATTCTTCAAGATCATGCAGACATTTTGTAAGTATATATCTAGATGTCTCAGAATCTCTCCATCCTTTCTGCATTGCAGCCAGATCACGGAGTGCTCTAAAAGTATGCGTTGAATCTTTTAAATCATCCCAGTAATCCTTGAAAAAATGATAAATCAGTCCAAATGGAATTTTTTCATCTCCGTATTTTCCATTCAACACATCTATAAAATAATTTAATGTTTCCAAAGCTCCTGAAAACTTTAATGATGATTCAATATCAAAATTATCTTTCTTTAGTTTTTTTAAAAGCTCTCTAATTGAATCCAAACAATCCAGCAAATGCTCCATCGGTTCTTTATCTACCTTGTATTTGTTTATATATTTTTGTTCGTTGATTGCATATTCAATAAATGGTAATAAAGGAAGTCCTTGAGATTTCCATTTGATTCCTGATGAATTGTATTCAAAAACCGAGGAAAGAATATCGCCAGAAGAACCGCCTTGATATAAATTGAGTATCCAAAATCTAATTTGATCATTTTTAGATAGAAAACTATCGAAAAGTCTTTTCTCTAGTATCTCAGAGGACTTTTTTCTTGTACATACTGATTCGTCATGGATAAATGAGTTAATCAAATTTAAATTTTCAACACAACTGAAAAAAAGTTGTTTTTTTAAACTATAAAGTGACATATTTACCTCCTAGATGGCAGCATTGCCATCCTACATAAAGGGAGAAAGCACTCCCTTTTAAATAATTATTCTGAATCTTGCTCTTTTACTTTGTTATATGCCATCTCCAAAGCATCATCATCCATACTTTGAAGCTTTAAGCAAAAATCTACAGTATCTTCTGAGTTGTTGAAATCTATTTCTGGATGATTTTGTTTCACTTCAGCTTTATATTTGTCAAGCAGGTATTGACGTGCCTTTTCAGGCGTTAATTGTTCATCCTCGGAAGATTCACTTCCACCAAAGGTTTTACAGGCTAATAATGCTCCAAGCATGGCTATATCAGCGATAATTATCGGCATTATCGGTAAAAATGGATTATCGTACATCTTTGCACACCTCCTCCTTATATAAAGATGGCAGTACTGCCATCTTTATTAATATTCAACAAAAGCAATTAAGCCGTCATAATAATATGTCCAGTATCTGCCTTCTAATGTTTTACAGGGTTCATCCACAGTTGGATTGCAGCAATCATATGGATAGATATTAAACTCCCCATATAAATAAGGTCCAGAATTCATCATATCAGGCACAATTCTAAAGGCAACATCATAATCAGAGTTAACATCAAAGTCAGAATCCGCCTTATTAAAAACTGCAACACGTGTAGTCCCATCACCATACCCGTTTGGAATAAGCACTTGAAATTCTTCATTGCCGACAAGAAGACTACCTACATCCGATGTTGTCTTGAAGCAACGATTTCCAAATAATTCACGAATTCTGTACCAATGATTTTTTCTATCTTTTCCATACATTGAAATGGCACTATAGATATCATTCAAAGGACATTCTTTATTCAAGACCCTTTTTTCAAATTCATCATAGTTTCTACAACTTTCATAAAGCTTTGAGTAATCATCACAATGAAGAATGCGTGCTGCTAACCAGCGTACACTACAGTCCTTTGAAACATTCTGCTTTAGCACATCATCAATATCTTCTAATTTCATTTTCACCCTCCTGACAGCAATCAAATAGCTGTCCTATTAAATCACCATTCATCTTCCGTTAAGAAATTTCATCAAAGCCTTGATATCCTTATCCGCTTCACTTTTCTTTTTCAGATACAGCATGTTAATTGTATCCATATCCATATTTGTGAAAAAGGCATCTTCTTCATCTAAACCATATATCTCCTGTTCTTTTTTTGAGAAAGGCAGATTGTTTTGATTATGTCCGTCTTCATCAAGAACAAAAGAATAATCATCAGGAGTCCCGCCTCCACTCTGTAGATTCAAATACTGGATATTGCCGTTGGCATCCAGATACAATCTGTCATGTGCATCCGTTCCTACCATATGTATAACATCTGACGAAATGTCTTTAACATATAATGCCGGTAAACAAAAATATTCAAAGTTGATCAATATGTCCCACCACCTTTATATAAATCTGTATATATATACATTTGATTAGTCTAAGAAAGATGAGCAGGCTCATGTTTTCTGCTCTGTCCAGACGATTCTGGCTTATGGATCATTGTCCCATGTCTAATAATTTGATGAATTAGATTTTGACATTCTCTTTAAAAATCTCAATCCATCACATGTTAAGATAGCCTTTCACAGCTAACGTTTGTAGCAACATGAAAAGGTTACGTTGGAAAGCAGGAGTTTCACCTCCTACTGAGAGAATCACGTTACTACATCTTGAAATTAAAAGTTGAAGGTTTCAGGAGTTGCACCTGATATTACTTGTACCTTCATAAACACCTCATGAAGAAAACATAGAATTGAATGTATAGAATATGTACCTATGAAAAGAGAAGAGCAATTAACAGTTTTCTTCATGAGCAGAATCATTCAACTTAAATGGCTTAGTCTTTAAAAGGAGAAAAACCTCCTTTGTATTTTAAATGAAGTCAAATGATTCATATCAATGTACAAATGCAAACGTGTTTATCGTAGAAGGAACTTACTCCTTATCATTATGTAGCATTTGTATATTGGAAAGATGTGTTTGAGGATTGTAGGAATTGCACCTACAGAACTCGTATCCTCATGTAGTGGCAGGCTCATGTTTTCTGCCGTGGTCATTTTTGACATCTGTTTAACTGTTAAAACTGTAGGCGAAAAAGTATTACTTTCTATATTATCTCTGTTTCCAAAGGGAGATTCATAGAACAGGTTCTAACAGATATCTGGATCGACTTTATGTTTAATGCTTATTCAATAGTTCCGGTGAGCAACTAATGAGAACAATAAACAACCACATGTCTCGTTTGGGTCGTGCATCGCAGGCGGTCGAACTACTCAGCACGGTGTGAAATGCGATGACCATATGGATAACATCACATTTATATTGGACTTACAGGCAAGCGGGAAAGCCACGTCATGCCATGCCAATTTGAAACTTTATCAAGTATCAGCTCATCGCCTTTACAATTTCTTCGTATCATGACTCGAAGATAAGAACAAGGGACAAGCGTCAGCGAGACGCCGTAGGGCAACCCTTGTTTGAATCAAGAGACATGAAATTCAAATAACAAAAATAAAATCAATAAGAAAAATACAAATTTAGCGAACGTGTTCACTTCGTTCACGCTCAGATTTATACTGATTCTGATTATCAACTGTATTGATGCGTTCAGAATATAATCCAATCATTTTTTTAAGTTTCTCTTTTTTCTCAATCAGTGGATTCCTGTTTTCGGAGATAAATGTTTCAATTTCCTCATCAGAAATATCCATCACATTTTCAATTTTTTGTTCAGTCATCATTTCCACAGTATTGTCTACGTTTTCCAGAAGATGATTTACCTCATCAATTTGTTTCTGTAATTCATAACGTCTTGATTTTAATTTATCTATGTTCTCTCGATCGTGTTGAAGCAGATTTCTGTAGTTCATACGATCCATGACTTTCTGTACTTCTGTTGCTTTCCATCTAAAGTATGATTCCTGACGAACAGACTTGAACAAGGTTGTAGTTGGATCAAACTTCACATTTGCACTTTCATAAAGATTTCTTCGTGCCTGCATTACTTTGTCAAAATCTCCATGCGAATCCAAAGCACTTTGTATATCCCGTGTGTTGATGATACGTCCATTGTTGTTAATCCGCTGCATAACATCTTCCAGTGTATAGCCCAATCCATCTTCATTGGGTTCCAGACGATTTGTACGAACTATATATTTGCTTTCTGGCATACGGATACGTAGTCCTTTACGTTTTCCTTTTGTCTTGTCTTCAAATAATCTTTTCAGCTCTTCAGCATCCTTTAATCCTTTGTATGCCATACCTGAATCAAACACACTAACATCTTTGTCAATTGGAATCGTAATTCGAGCTGTCTTGTCTTCTGTAAGCCATTCAAATTCTTCAGGCTCAACACGTACATATTGCGTATCATATGGAATACGCACCATGTAACTGCCGTCCTCCTCTTCGTGAATCAGTTTCACATTGACAGTGAACTGGAAAACATTGGCATCTGTTGATTTCATATCATCATAAATTTTAAAGCCCATGCATTCCATATAATTTTTGAAGTCGTTGTACGATGCAACCTTTGGAATGACAGTATCCATGATTTTTTTTATAACGTCACGATTGTTGTCAGAATGTTCACCAAGCCATTCAAAATAAGTTTGACTTCTGTTTCGAGTTTCCTCTAAAACCGAGAAACCATGTTTAACACAGATGCGGTCTGAAATTTCACGAAAACGTTTCTGATCTCGTTTCCAATAAATATCCCAAGCCTTTCCATCTTTAAGATATTTATCAACTGCTATATGAGCATGAATGTTATTTGTATTTGTGTGAACAGCAATAATGTATTTGGCTTTTCCATTAGAAATTGTTTCAATCCATTCACGGGCTAGTTCCATGCAATCCTCGGCTGAGCCTTCACCAGAAGGTAATGATAATTGAAAATGAAAACCGACAGATTCAGATTGATTGTTTGATTGATTACATTTCCACTCAAACGCTTCTGCCATTGGGCGATTACTCGATGACGTTAAAACATATTTTCCGTTTTCTGTTTTCTCACGATCATTACCAACATCTAAAATATAATTCACTAGATTAACAATGTTTCCTTTCATTGCCCAGCCTCTGGTCGTTGCCATAACCTATCACCTCCATTCAACAAAAAAAGCACACTCTAACGAATGTGCTAAGATGGCAGTACTGCCACTTTAAAAAATTCATATTTGATTTTCTCTATTGCGAAGTGTCTTTAAATAATCTCTATCATTATTAACCAAGACATCTTCAATATATTTATAAAGATTTCTTTTCTTCACATATGTGTAATACATTTCTTTTTCTATATCACCTGTATAATCATCAAATGAATTCCAAGATTCTAAAAATTCATTCATAATTAAAACTAATGGTCCAAAAGCAGGAAACATTGATTCAATCTTAAATCCACCACTACATTCGATGTTTCGTCTATCCAATTTAATTAGTGAGTAATGTATCTGCCTGATATTGTTGGATAGCGAATGTGATAAAGAATTGAAGTCCTTATTTCTCATTACACTTGATAATGCTATATAAGATGGATTCATACAACTTTCTAAAACCAATTGACTAACAGAAGAATTGATTGAAGAAGCAGCACTAACCAATAGATTATAGAAAGAATCCGAAACACGAATAGACCATCTTTTGCATTTTTTTGATGAAGGATTATATTCATCAAAAATATCATGGAATGCCTCCAGTGTTTTCTCTTCAGCTGAATAATCAAGAACATGATTTGCTGAGAAATATTCAAAAAGTTTTCTCCATTCATCATACACTGATTTAATTCTACTTAAGTACTGTTCAAATAATTTATCATTGAAAATTAAATCAAGCCTGTTTGTAGATAATGTACTTTTATACAATTTATTAAAGTCAAATGCAATTGAATTCAAGCCGTCACAAATATTTTGAAATTGACTATATGACTCAGGATCAAGTTCCTTATCACAAATATATGGAAATGAATATGACAAACATCTTTCTTTTATAAGATACGAATTTGATACATCAAAAAATCTCGAAGAGGCATTCACATATTCATACAACTCATTAGTTGTACGAAAAAACAAATGCTTGATTTTTCTTTCACGTTTAACATTTTGAATTCTCATTGAGTCCACCAATAAAAAAAAGACACAAGATATTTCCTGTGTCTTTATTTGCATTCCTTTACAGTTTACATTTTAGCACAGGTCAAAAAAGTACACAAGACATAAATCAAAAATAATTTGCCTAAAAAATTGTTTCTTTAAAATGAACTATATAAAAAATAATTCATCGCATAAAGTCAATCTAGATCAAAAATAATTTAGAAATTACGAAGGGGTTTGGGGGCGAAGCCATCAAAAAGTAAGGCGATGTCACACATCGCCCGCAGGGTGACTGTACACACAAATCCCTTATGGGATTCCAGTGTACACACAAACCCCTTGCTTGCTATTTTTAAAACCCAAAAAATGGCTAAAAATCACCGATTTTGAAGAAAATCGGTTTTTCGTTGATTTGGTGCCATTTTCAATGCATAAAGTCAATAAAAAAAATACAATAAAAAAATAAAATGATGATCTAAAAAAATCAAAAAAGTTCATTTATTAAGTGCACAAAATTCAAATTAATGCACATATAAAAATCAAAATGTTGTTTTTAAAATGAAAAAATATTGAATTAAAACGTCATAAAAAAATTTAAAAATGCATTTATAAATTACAAAAAAGCTGATTAAATGTGTCACAAATTAATAAAAAATGTGCACATAAAATTTATATTTGTTATTTATAAACGCATAAATCGTCAGAAAAAAAGTTCTAAATGAAATTAATTTTGCAAATTAAAAAGCAACTTTCGTTGCTTTTTAATGACTTAAATAATTTAAAGAAGTGCGTCTTTTTTTATAATAAGTGAAATAATTATTGCTACATGAATTCCCTTTTACATCTACAAAATCACCAATGTAGTAGATTTCACCATCACTATTTAAGAAGCATAATTTAGATTTACATAACAGTTTAAGCATTCTGCAAATGTCTTTGTCTTTATAAAATTCATGATTTAATTCATAGAACTTATCCAAAACATGAATACCAAAACATTGTGTATCGTTGATTAATTTGCTTTTTGGAGTGTAATCTCTGATGATACCGTTATGACAAAACGCAACATCCTTGCATTTTAAATATGTACTTCTCATCACTCGAATATCATTACAAATTGGATAAGGATGACAATTCCCTTCATCAATTAAGCCACTTGTTGAGATTCTAAAATGAAATACAACTGCACGCTTTTTTAATCCAATCTGTCCATCAAGCTCCTTTAGTCTTGCATAAAATGATTCAAATGTCATGAATCCTTTTTCAATATAAACCTCATTTTCATAATTATACATAAACCCACATCCATCAGGATTCGCAAGGAAACATTGTTTTAATGTTTCCTTGCTTGGCATTTTTTGATTGATTTCTTTTGTTACAATTACACACATAATTCATTCTCCGTATCTATTTATTCATCATTTAAGATGTCATTTGCTAAATCTAATTCGTTAAATTGGAAGATATTTGAAAGACTTTCTGAGTTTGTTTTCTCTAAGAATAATGGTTTCTTCCAATCACATTCTTCATCTGTAATCTT
>JABLTS010011265.1_pt1 | contig 57544 bp, 56 predicted proteins | sample 7160081 | NCBI WGS metagenome assembly JABLTS01 (sample SAMN14651231, study PRJNA627086) | human gut metagenome | isolation source: feces | host: Homo sapiens | reverse complement strand
TCTGCTGTTTCTTTCATTGTTAGTGTTTTTCGTTCTACCTTTGGTAATTCTGGCATATAATCACCTCTCTTTTTCTTAAATTCTTTATGCAAAAACATGTATAAATATTAAATTTTATATATTCTTGCATTTACATTTGTATAATTTAGTTAACTAATTATTATTTATTATTTTAGATGTTTTATTTGTTCTAAGAAACCGTACAGATAATAATTCTAAAATTTATTTCTATTGTATGGCTATTTCTTTATTTTTTTTTAATTTATAAAAAAATTTATGATTTTTGTCACATTTTCTATTTTTATTTCGCCTATTTATATAGAAGGATCAATAATTTAAAATTTTTTTAATTTTTTTTACAATTTTGGTCAGGTTTTTCACTTTTTTTTCGCCTATGTGTATAGAAGGATTAAATCTTAAAAATTTTTTGTAGTTTTGCTAAGATTTTTCAGTCTTTCTTCGCCTATTTGTATATAGGAATATTAAAATTTTAAAATTCTTTATAAATTTTGTGAGATTTTTTAATTTTATTTCGCCTATTATATTAGAAAGCATAAAAATTAATTTTTTTAAATTTTTTGATAGGTTTTTCCATTTTTCTTCGCCTATTATGTATGAAAGCATAAAAAATTAATTTTCAAAAAGTTTTTGGGAATTTTAATACTTTCATTTCGCCTTTTATATATAGAAAGGTTATAAATTTAATACAAGTTCAAGGAGGAAAATTATGAATTATGAATTAGAAATAGCATTTGACTTCAAAAATTCAAAAGAGTATTTTGTAAGATACGAACCAATAGAACTAACAGACTCAGAGAAAATACCAGAAAAACTAAAGAATAAAAAATTATATGTTTTTGAAAAAGTTAAACCTAAAGCAAAAAATATTGGAACATTTCTGCTTGAATTTCTAAATTTAGATTTTACAAATGCTTTACATTTGAACTATTTTTTAGTGCATTATTTTCTTGTTAATTTTATTGCTAGTAAAAAGAATTATCTAAATTTTGAATATTATAAAAGTATTGATTTAACATCTGAAATTATGGATAATCCAAAAATAATATTAACAGAAGATGAATTTATAGATTATGCTGAAGGAACGAAATTACTTTATTTTAGTTTTATTGACTCTGCTCAATTTGTTTTTAGGAATATTGCAGAAAAAATATATTTCAAGACATTATTTGAATCATCTACTGAAGAAGATTCAGATTATGAAAGTCTAAAGATTTTGAAAGATAATGAAACATATGAATCAATTTTAGATAATATATCTGAAAATTTTAAAGATATAAAAATGAACTTTGACTTAGATTCTTTCTTTTTAGGTTCGACCACTAATAAGTCAAAAGATAATATTAGGTATTACTATTCTTCTAATGACTTTACTTGTCTTTTGTTTATTTGCATGAAAGAATTTATGAATTATAAAAATAGTTTTAGGATTATAAAATGTAAAAATTGTAATCACTATTTTATTCCTAAAACTGCACATAATACATTGTATTGTGATAATATTTTTAAAGATGGTCTAACTTGTAAAGAATTTGCTGATAAGTTTTCTTCTAGTAGAACATATGCTAATGATCCTATTTGTAAAAAGTATAGAAATAGATATAAAAATTTGAGTAAACAGGCTTCTATTAGTAATAATCCTGATGTATTAGCTCTTTATGAAAGATATAAAGTTGATGGTGCTGTGATGCTTGATAGGTATAAACATGATGAAATTAGTGGTAGTGATTTTGAGAAATGGATTGATGGGATGAAAATAAGAAAGTAAGAAAATGAATAGAGTTTAAAGTGCAATTTTTGCACTTTAAGCTTGTGTAAATTGCACTTTATTTTACCCTTTCCAACTCATAGCCCATATCTTATATTTCTTATAATTTCATTTGTTCTAAATTTACTAATTCATTTTTCCTAAAAGTCATCTTTAATAAGCATGGAGAATTTATAGCCATCTCATTTTCCTTGTATTCAAGATTTAATCTTTCGTTTACTTTGCAAAAACTTAACAAATAGAATTTTATTGTTCCACCATGACTTATAACAGCTATTCTCTTTCCTTTATATTTCTCAAGTATTTCATTAAAAAATTCATTCATCCTTTTATTAGTATCATTTGCGCTTTCACCATCGCGAGTTTTAAATTCTGGAAAGGCTAATTGTTCACGAGATGGATCTCTGGTTTCTTTATTATTCATAAATTTTGCTAAATCATCCATATTTCCAAGTTTTCTTTCACTCAATCTTTTATCTATGTTATATTGTAAATTGTTCTTATATGCTATATATTTTGCAGTAGCTTTTGCTCTTGTATAGTTGCTTGTCCAAATAACATCAAGATTTTGTAATTCTGTATTTTCGCTTAATTTCTTAGATTGCTCTTCTCCTTTTATAGACAATATTTCTTTTTCATTAATCATTTGAGAATTTTCATTTGTGTTTCTAATCCCTTTTTCCTCAACTGTTTCAGCATGTCTAATTAAATAAATAACGGTATCATTCATTTTAAATAACTTTCTCCTCTTTTTTATATTATATATTTGCATATTTTTTCTCCATATTACGTATATAATTATCAGCCTCATCTCTAGATTTAAAAATAAATATACTATGATTCATTTTATATTTATCCAATAACTTATAAATTTGTGGCAACTTTTCGTTAGTAAAATTAATAATGCATTGTTTAAAATTTTCATCTAGTTTCTCTTCTACCCAAGGCAAATCGTCTCTTTTTTGACCGATTCGTGATTTTGCACCTTCAAGACAAACTTGAGTTGGAAAATCCAACAAAAATATAGTATCACATTCATTTATTCTTAATTCTAATGTTTTTTGATAATTTCCATCTATAATCCATTTATCCGTTTTAAAAATTTCTTTTAATTTTTCTTCTAGCTCTTCTTTTGTAATATGTGTACCATCTTTTTTATGATATAGCATATCTATGTGATATAATGGTAATTTAGTAATATTTTTTAACTTTTTAGAAAATGAACTTTTTCCGGCACCAGGACTTCCAATAACAATTATTTTTTCCATTTTTTTCTCCTTCATTTACTATTTATATTTAACATTATAACATATTTTTTAATTTAATCTATATTTCCCCTACATTTTCAGATTTTCCCACTTTTATCCCCTGTCGGGTTTTGTTTTCCAATCAAAAAATGTTACAATAAAAACATAGTAATACAAACAATTACTAAAAACAACAGAAAGGAGGCAAAAAAGTGACAGGTAGTATTGAAAAGCGAGGGAAAAACAGTTACAGGCTAGTAGTATTCAAAGGATACGACCTAGATGGCAGACCAATAAGACATCAAAAAACAATACACTGCAAGAAAAAATCAGAAGCACAAATAGAACTTGCAAAATTTCTAACAGAAGTAGAAAGTGAACTAATAGTAGACGGAAACATCCCAACATTTGCACAATATGTGGAAATATGGACAAAAGATTATGCATTAAAAGAACTAGCACCATCAACTTACTACAGATACAAACGCATGCTAGAAACAAGGATTACTCCATATTTGGGACATTATAAACTAAATAAAATCAAGCCAACAGACATAATGAGATTTTATGATTTGCTTGAAGAAGATACTCAAATTGTTAGAAGAAAAAACAATAATGGTAAGAAAACAAGAAAGCCATTATCTCAAAAGACAATATTAGAACATCATCGTTTGCTATCGGCAATGCTTCATAAAGCAGTATATTGGCAACTTATTGTAAGCAATCCTGCTGAACGTGTTCAACCGCCAAAAACATCTAAGCCATTAAGACGTCATTATGATGAAGAACAAACTAAAATTCTTGTTGATAATTTGCAAAAGTTAAAATGCAATCAAATTAAATATCGTACTGCAATTTTACTTGATATTTTTACTGGTGCAAGGCTTGGCGAACTTGTTGGACTTGAATGGAGTGATATTGATTTTAAAAATGGTATTATCAATATTAATAAATCTAGTCAATATCTTTCTGAAAAAGGAGTTTTTACTAAGGCACCTAAAACAGAAAGTTCAATAAGAGATGTTGCAATACCTGATTTTATTGTTTCTTTACTTGAGGAATATAAGTTATGGTATGATGAACAAAAATCGATCGTAGGCGATTTCTGGCACGAATCTAATAGGCTATTTGTTCAAGATGATGGTAAACCTATTCATCCATCTACAATTAGCAAATGGTTTGAACAGTTTGTTAAAAAGATTGGATTGCCTGTAATTAATTTTCATGGTTTAAGACATACAAATGCAACTCTTCTTATTTCTCAGCAAGTTGATGTTGCAACAGTATCTGCTAGGCTTGGTCATGCACAAATTACTACTACATACAATTTCTATGTTCACCCACTAAAATCTCATGATAGGACTGCTGGAAATGTATTAGAGAATTTGTTGATTTCAAGCAAGGCAAATTAGAAATTCAATATTATCTAAAAATCTTTTTTGTAACTCTCATATTTATATTTTTTTGATTTACTTTGTTGCAAAAATAACTTTAAGAATTTTTGTAAAATGAGCTTTTCTTAGAGGTTCTATGTCAATTTAGAAGTTGATCCCCAATTTCTCCTCAATTTGACATAATAGTGCTATTTTTAAGCATTATAGCAACCAATTTTTAGACAGCAAAAAATCGTTACAACCACTCAAGCTGTAACGATTAAATCAAAATTGTAAAGCAAAATTATTTCAAACTCGCCTTAGAGTTATGAGCGAGGTTTGACCGGTTTTTGTAGTTTTGTGAAAATTAGAGTTTTTGTTGGTATTTCAGTATTTACAAGAGTTTTGATTTATAGAACATTTGTGTCTTTTTAGGGCATTTTTGGAGTAGATTTTACCAAATTTTTACCCAATTCATACAGTACGTCTGTTCTAGTATTTTAAGCTCTTGTAAAGGATAATTTTATTAATAAAAATTTTAATTTTGGAGGATTTAGATTATGAATAATTTTAGAGAAGTTAATGATAATATTTTAAGAGATTGGTTAAGTTTTAGAGAGGAAATGGTTTTAGGTACACTTACTAAAGAAGATAGAAAACATTATATTTATTTTGATGAGATTGCTGAAAACATTTTAAAGAATGTTCCAAAACAAAATCAAAAATATGTAAAGAATCAGTTAGATAGACTTGATAAGAATTTTATGGATTATATCTGTTATTGGAATGAGAAGTATTATAGGAATGGATTTTGTGATGGAGTTGAATTAATTGGTGGATGTTTTGGAGATTAATGTTTTATTTTAAAGTGCAAATTTTGCACTTTAAAAATATAAAATTGCACTTTAAAAGGCGAGTTAATTCTCGCCTCAAAACTATCCTTTTTCCATTTTGCTTTCTATTTTTGCCTTCAATTAATTCTTTTTCTTGTATTTTCTCTATACATATTTTAATAGCCTTTAAAGGTTTGTTTGCTATAATTCTTTGCTGTATTGAATAATTATATGTTATGATGAAACATTCCTCTAAAGCACAATTATCACACTTTAAGTATACATGATTAGACTTTAAAAATTTTTACTGCATAATATGTTGAGTGAAGCAATAACTATTATAGCAATAAAAGTACTGTTGTAATAGCAGTCATTTAGAATCTTGCATATTTAGATATTCTTGCTATATCATGAATCAAGTTTTCAAAAGATTCCTTACTCCAAGAATCTGGATGTATAATACCATGGATAACACTATTTCTATTATCTCCTATATCAGTAATTTTTATTTTTCTATAATACTTTTTATATTCTTCTAAAAGCTTTAATAACTCTTTATCTTCATTTTCTTGTATTGCAAGATTAATTAATTTCATACCTACTTTCTTATTTATCTCTTTCCCATCCCTGTCTTGTAATGGTAAACCATAATCAGATGTCAAAGTGCGAATTAATTCTTCCAAGTATGTATATGCAAATGGTGTTAAGACAGAATATGAATCTTGGTAAGTTTTATATATTTTTTCTACAATATTCCAATCAGGTAACCAACGCCAAAAATGTGCGTAATTTTCTATTTCTTCAAAGTCTTTTTCTATATTCAATACTATCACCCTTAAATATATTTTTATATTATACAATCCTAAATATGTTTAAATTATTATAGTAATTGCTTAAATTTTATCATTATTCAGATATTTATTCTATTATTTCAAGTTTCATTATTTTATTAGAAATATCTAACATACTCATCTTATCTTCTTTTAGCTTTTCTAAATATTTTTCTAAATTCTTTATGGAAATTCCTTCATATTTAATTACATTTTTTTCATTAAATATTTTTTTGAATATTTCGTTTAATTTTTCTATTATATCCAATGCTATTTTTACTTGCCATATTCTTGTTTTTATAACCCTATAATTATGATAATATGTCGTTATTTCTTCTGGCGTATCTGCTTGAATATATATGTCTTTTGTTAATTTAATAAATTTGTATTGATCTTTTGTATGCTTATCTGAAAAATATGTAAATTCACTTGCAGAATTATAATCTCTAATTTGATACTCATTCATTTTTGATATTTTATAGAGTAATGTTTTTCTTTTTACAGGATTTAGTATATTTATATTATTTTTAATTTTAAATTTATATTTTTCTTGATTTTCTTCTATTCTTTCTGGCATTTCTTTATATAGACTAATATCTGTTAAAATTCCTCTAGAGTCTCTTGTAAGCACAATATTTAAATAGTATTTGCCTTTTTCGAATAATTGTTGGGCAATATCTTGAATTAAATTTTCAAACTCATAATAATCCATTCCAGATTTATTAAAAATCTTCCTTATATTTGAATTTGGTATTGATATCATATATCTATCCCACTTATTAAACTTTCCAACTATCTCTACTGACATATGTTCAAACAAATCTCTAATCATACAAAAATATTTTACATTATTCTGATATTTCATACTATTTCTATCCCTCATTCCATTTAAACTTCGATTCATATTTACTATCAGATAAATTATTTACATAGTAACACAAATAAATTTCTGAAAAATTATATTTGCCCAATTCGAATTTTTGCACAATTTCATCATCTGATATTATTCTCTTTCTTCCGTAAATATCTCCTATATTTTCAGTTTTTATTTTGGGCATAATATTATCTATAAAATTTCTATTCATAGAATCCCTAAATGGATCAAATTCTATTCGATTTTTATCTATGTTTCCATATTCAACCATACTATTAAAAAATTTTTTGTTCTCTATCGAATAGTTTTGTTCTTTTACTAAATCTTCCCATTTAGAATCACTATTTATTCTAGAAAGATATATCATTTTCCCTTGTATATCCATAAAATACAAATATGGTTTTAAATGTTTATTTATTGCATATTGTGCATTATATCCATTTAGTTCTATTTCTGTTTTTGTTTTTATATCACTTATATTTGATAATATAAATAGATAATTAAATATTTTTTTATATCTTTCATAATCATCGTTATTCAATAAGTTATTTGCCATAATATATGCATTATAAAAAATTAGTCCAAAAATATCAAATTGGGATTCATCCTTTTCTTTTTTATCAAATTCCAAATTTCCTAATAGTTTTATTGCACATATTATATTATTTAATTTATAATCTTTTATTTTTTCATTAAATTTTTTTGGTATATTATCTATCCATATAAAATCTTTTTTCATTTTTATAATTTCTTTATGGATTCTTTCTATACTTAAATAAGCATTTTCTACCTTATTATATATTTCAATATTTTTAGCAATTATTACTTTAGTAGCATTATATTTTTTATTTTCATACATGTTTTGTGCACTATTTTGAATATAATCCAATATTTGTATATAAACATTATATATTTCATTTATTTGCTGATATATTAAAGCATATAAATGTTCTTTTATGTATCTTTCACTAGTTATAACTTTCCCTTCTATTCTTCTTTCTAATTCAATTTGTTTACATACTTTTTCAACTTTTTCATTGTTAAATATTTTATTATTTTTTTTCAATAAATTATTGAACTTAATTTCTTTATATTTCATTTTATCAATTATTTCTTTACATTTTTGTATATATACATTTGATTTAAGGATAGCTCCCATAAAGAATAATGACTCCATTTCTAAAATTGCTTGTATATTAAAATCATTTTTTTCACTATAATTAAATAATGTATTGATTTTTTCAAATATCATAATTTCTTCTTTTATAATATTTGAAATATTTCCACCTAAATTAGCTGCTGTTAATAACTTATCTAATTTTTCCATTATTTTATATGCATAAATCAATTTATCATTTCTTATCAACTCTTCTAGCCCTATACTAATTAGCGAAAAGAAATTTTCTTCTATCCAATTAATATTTCTTATTTTTTCAGGGGTAGGAATAACTCCTGTATTTACATATGTAACTAATTCCATTTCTCCCATCTTTAACATTGATTTCTGTTTATATTTTTCTTCAAACCACAATGAATTATATGGTATTTTATTTTTAGTAACCATATAATTATATAATGTTCTAATAGTCGTATCTTCAAATTTATAGATTGCATTATAATCTTTTTCTTTTATAAATGTTTCTATTAATTTATTTAATTTTTCTATACTCCCCTTTGCTATGTTTTGATAATATTGTTCAAATTCAACCCCTCGAAAATATCCTTTTGTTTTTTGCACTTTACGAGAACTATTATATATTTTTAAGCATTCTTCTCTTGTAATAAAATTTAAATTTGTAAAATAAAATATTCTTTGAGAAAGATTAATAAAGGCAATTACTATTCTTACCGTATATAATACAAATAGTCCCGTAATTAAATAACTTAATCTTATTCCTACTATACAAAACATTATAAGTATAATATTTATGATAATATAATTTTTTATACTCTTTATATTTCTATTATTCTCTTTCTCTCTTAATATTTCAAATGATAATGATGTATCTAAATTAACATACTTACTTGAAAATACTCCCGATAAATTAGCATAAAATAATGCTATTAATACTCCTGATATTCCCAATGAAGCAAGTAATAACTGATAAAAATAATCTTCAGAGAATGTTACAATACTTTTTACCATCTCACAATTAACAAAAAAATTGTTATATAGTACTTCCTCTACTATTAATAACCCTATAACAAAAATTGAAATTACAAAAATATAAAATAGTACCATTATTATTTCTTTTATCATATTAATAGCTTCATTTCCACTTTTTTTAATTCCATTCTCAGTTTTAAAAAGCATCTTTTTGACCTGAAAAAGAATTTTGTATATCACATTATTTTTTATTTTCCAAATTTCATATCTAATTTTATTTTTCATAATCACTCCTATAAAAAAGCAAAATAATCCTGTAACTATTAATTACTCTCTTACTTTGCTTTTCCTCTGTAAACTTATTCTAAATATTCTTTTAATCCATCAATTATTTTATACACTTTGGTCATTGGATTTCTTCGTGATTCTTGTCCATCTTTATTTAATTCTTCCATATATTCGCAATTCTTTATTGCTGTATGTAGCCTTTCTTCACTTGTAACTTTTTCAAAAATGTTTGTATCGTTTTTAGTATATTCCCCTAAACCTTTTTTCTGAAATTCTTTACTTAATTCTTGTAATACATTGTCCTTTGAAATATACCTATTTACTTTCTTAAAATGTGATAATAACCACAATTCAAAATTAGGATTAGACCAAGCTACATTATAGTCACAGGTTTTAATTGCTTTATCAAATTGTTCATCTGAGTAATCATCTTTATCAAATACAACCCAAACTTGTCCATATCTTTTATTTGAATAGTTTACAAATTTATCTGTATATTTTACTAAAGCTGTGGTATTTTCACCTGTTCCTTTTATTTCAATATTAGGAATTAATACATCCACTTTGCTTCCATAATTTTTATTTATTTTTTTCTTTAATCCATTAAAATAATTTGGTTCAGTTTGCTTCCCTTCACATACAATTAAGTAATTAGCTGGTGCAAGCCTCTTACTTTTTAATCTGTCTTTCCTTGATATATTTTTATTATTCTTCATGTATTATATCAAATTCTTCCAATACTGGAATAGCACCATATCTTCCAGTTAAATAATCTTTATTGTATGTTGCATCATTTCTTACTTTTTTACCTGCATTTTTATCATCTTCTAATATATAATCAGATAATGCATATATTTCTGAAATTCCGTCTTTATCTTTTTCTGCAAACCATATCTCATCTCTTCTAAATGTTTCTTTGTTTAAGTTTACCGTATCATGTGTTGAATATATTAACTGTCCATTTCCTATATTAGTCTGACTATTATGGAATAAGTTAATAATATATCTAGTTAATAATGGATGTAATTTTGCATCTAATTCATCAACAAATAATACCATTCCATTTTTTAATGCATCCATAAAGAAATCAAATAAGTGAAACATTTTTCTCGTACCATTAGATTCTAAATAAAATGGTAATGCATTTAACTCTCCATTTTCTCCTCTGTGAAGAACTTCAATATCTATAATACCATTATTACTTTTAACGGCTTCTATTGAATCTGGTGTAGTTCTTATTCCTTCAATTCCAGAATCAAATGTTTTTATAAATTTTAATAGTTCTTTTTTATAGTTTTCATCGCTTAGTATTTTTAATGAAACTCTGTTATTAATAAATCTTTCAAAATTTGGATTACCTAAGTCTAAATACATGCTATTCACAAACCAGTCATATACATTGCTGAAATCCTCATTATTTCTATCTATTTTGCTATATATATTTAAGAATAATGTTCTTTCATCTATATTCACTAAATCTGAAATTTTATTAGGTTTCATTGATACATTGTTATTTTCTCTTTCGAAAATAGCATAAAATTTATTTACTCTTTTCTCAAATAACCACTCTGAAATAATTGTATCCTTTAAAACTTCAAAACCATATTTATATATTTTATTGTTTTTAGCTAATATTTCTACTTCTAAAGCGATTGGAGCATTATTTATCATAAAGCTATAAATATTTTCTTCATCTATTGGAGAATTCTTTTTAGAGTCATCACTTACTAATATTCTTTTTTTCATATAATCAAAAGCCTGTAACACATTAGTTTTTCCACTAGCATTGGCACCATAAATTGCAGATACTTTCAAATACTCACCATTTTCTGTTTTAGCCACATTATATTCATGTTCTTTTAATGATGTTGCTTCCATATCTAAACAATTTTCATTTTTAAAAGATTTGAAATTTTTAAAACTAAATCTTATTAACATTTTAAAATCCTCCTTTACTTTATATATTATATGCTAAAGTCAAAAAAATATCAACATTTTTGAGATATTTTCTCAAATTTATTGATATTTATTCAAAAATACTATTAAATTCTAATGGTACTATATTTTCATAAAGTAATGTAAACTGTGAGTTAACTTGTCTATAATCATGATAATGTCCAAAATACCATTTCTTAAACTCACATTTTTCTGAAACTTCTTGTAAATAATCTGTTAAAATATCTTTTTTATAAGATGGATTTAGTAATGTTTGAATGCTTGTAGGACAGCAATGAGAAATAATATAATCAACTTTATAATTTACTTTTTCTAAATTTTTTATTCCGTTTTGCATCTCTTCTTCAGTTGGAAGTTCTAAATCCCACCACGAATAATCTCTTATTCTAAAATATGCTCCTTTTTTTCGATACTCATATATTTTTTCATATTCGTCTATGTTTAATATTCCATCCATTATGTCGTGTGATCTAGCACCACCAAATGTGAAGAACTTTTTATTATCTATGTTAAATATATCTCCTCGCATTAAATGAATAACTGATTCTCTTATTTGATGAACTTTACCACCATGCCATTCTTCCACTGGATAATTATATAATCTTTCAAAATTTTCATGATTACCATCAACAAATAAAGTTGTAAAATTTTTATTATTTAACCAATCTAGCCAATGCTTTTCATATATACTCTCTACTATATAGTTACATACTCCACCAAAATCACCACAAATAATTATATAATCATTTTTAGTCATTTCAGATTGTATAGGAAATTTATTCTCTTCAAATCTTGAAAAGTCAGCATGTGTATCACCTGTAATATAAATCATTCTTTTTTTACTCCATTTTCTTTTTTTAAAATCTATTTATGTTTTTTCCATATTTATTCCAATTTATTTCATATGTTGCCTGTGCTGTATTATTATCTATTAACATTAGTATTTTTTTACCTACTATCCTTGATGCAAAATAACATATTATCGCATCATCTAAATGAAATGTTCTATCTAATTCATCATTTGATAGAATTTCGTGTTTGGATATGTTATACAAATCAACAAACAATTTTAACTCTTCACTTAATTTTGTTTCAAAAATATTTTTATCAGATATATATTTTAATAGTTTTCCTAAAGGATACTTCCTAACTTTTAAAAATTCTAATTTTCTATAAATACTTAAATATATTTTTATTGATTCCTCGAAATGATGGCCACAATTTTCTATTATATCTCTTGCTGTATAGTTTAAATCTAAAATATCTATATCAGCTCTAACATATTGAAAACATCTATATGCATTTCTATATATTGAACCTTGAAATGGATTAGAATTGGCTGGATCGCATCCTTGACAATAACCACCTATTCCGCCTAATGATTGATCAAATTTCCATAACTCTATAGTTTTATAATTATCTCCTGCTTTTTTTATATTTTCAATGATACTATCAATAGTATTGTTTTGAGTTTTTGTAAATATTACTTTTAATTTTTGTGTTTGTTCTAACATATTATTTCCTCTATTAATTATATTTTTGAATATTAAATAATAATAAGCAAAATAATCATGCAATATACATAATTTATCTTGCTTATCATTTGTTTTAATTTATATTTTTCTCGTTCTCTAACGATTGTCTAATCAAATCTAATTTATAATCATAATCTGAATCATCCCATACTTTTATTCTAATATTTCCTGTTCCCCAACTACCAACAGTAATACTTTCAGCTATATTTTTATCATCCTTTAATAATTCAATTGGTAAATCCAATAATATATTTAGAGAATTTTTGTACACTATTATTTCAGCGAAATTTGAATAGTCATATTTATAAGCTATATAATGTTTTGTAATTACTTTAGTAATTCTATCGTCTAATTCCATTATATCTTTATCAAATCTATCAAATACCTTTTGTATCTTTTCCTTCATCTCTGGAAGATGATCTATATTTTCATAAGATACTTTTTCATATTTATTAGAAAACTTATATGGCTTTATTTCTTCCTCACTTAAATTTGGATATTCCCAAATCTTTACTGCTAAATCAGCCAAATCATAACTTCTATCATTAATTTGTTTAATATTCCATTCTGCATCTTTTTTATTTTCTTTCTCATAATTATCTACATAATCTAAAATCCAATTACTTAATATAAAGTGACTATCTTTAATTCCTCCTGATACAGCTAGTTTTTTCTTAAAACTGTAATCTCTCATTTCAGAATTATAAACTGGTTTTGTTAATGTCAAATTTCCTATCCTGTGCATATTTTCATTTTGTTTTTGTTTCCATCCATCACCTAATACTTCTTGCCACCAAGATTTTAAAACTGGAGTCTCTGGTAATATATGTTCTATAGAAACTTTATTATTGTCAATTGAAATAGGATTTTGATGGTTGTAATTTTCAAGTTGTTCTAATATATAATTTTTCAATCTAGTATTATACATGTCTCTTGTAGCAAAAGCTCTCTTGAAATCTTCATTATTAGGAAATACTTTATATGAGTCTAATAACATTAGAGTAGCTAATACACTTACTCTATAATTTTTCTTATCTACAGAATTATATAATATAGCAAATGTTTTATTTAATGAATTTGATGGAATTTCACATATATACCTTCTAAAAACATATGAAATAATTGCCTTTACTATATCTATAAAATCTTTTCTTGAAAGTTCAAATTCATGAGTTTTTTGACTTTCTTCGTAGTCATTATATACTTGCATTAAAAATGGATATACTGTATCAGCTCTTTGTATTTTCAGTTGTTTCCATAGATTATTAATTTCAGCATCTTTGTCTTTACAATTATATATAGTAGAATAATATTTTGAATACTTTCTTAATCTTTTTATTATTTCTTCTTTTGAAAAATCTTTCTCTTCATAATAATTTTTAAATTCTTCATAAGCACGATCAAGTCTAATATTATTTTTCTTTTCTGTCATAATTAGGTAATCTCTCAAAAAGAAATCAAATCTTTCTACATATCCCTGTTGTCCAAAGTCTTGCTCTATTGGTCTCCAGTAACTTTCATATAAATTTTTTTGAACTTCAGTATCTAAATCTAATAATAGATAATTTCTTAATAAATCACCTTGACTTAATCCTTTTCCTGTTGAATTCATACTCTCAAATATTATTTGAGGGTTGTCCTGATTTTTTGTTAAAACAACATAAACAATATCTAATTTAATAATAGCCATATATATTTTATTTAATTCTTCAACTGTATTAGGTAATAAATCTACAAAGTAATTGAAATTATTTAAAAGTTGTTCAGAAGGATGTATCAATTCGCTTTCTAATCCCTTGGCTATGTAGAAATATGTCTCCTTATCATCTGCTGTTGGTACTAATTTAAATCTATCTTCTCCCTGATATGTATTATTAAAAATAAATCTATTTTTTATGTCATCAGCAGCTGTTCTCTCTCCTAATTTTTCATACGCTCTAGACAATGCAATCATCAATATAGAAAGAGTCGTTAGTCTTTGTTGTCCATCTATTAATATTTTTTCTTTTATTACACCAGGCATATCAATATCGTTTAATTGATAACATACAATAGAACCAATAAAGTGCCCTGAATTTAAAGATGTCTCCCCTAATTTCTGCAAATCCTTCCATAATGTATGACATTGTTCTTCATCCCAACTATATTTTCTTTGAAATATTGGGACAGTAAATTTTGTATCGACATTTGACAATAAATCATCTAATTTTGACTCTTTTGCTTTCATATTTTTTCCTCTTCCTAATAATATTTATATTACAATATTTTATTTATTTCCTTTAGATTTATTATGCGTTGAACATAGCATTTCACAATTATTAATATCAGTTGCTCCGCCTTTACTCCAAGCAGTTACATGATCAGCATCCATTTCTTTTAATTCCCAGATTCTAGTCTTATTAGAATTGTTTCCTACGGCACATAGTGGGCAATTTGATACTCCCTTTACTTTTGCTTCTATTGTTTGTTTATTATAAACAATTTTTTTAGTCATATCATCAAAAACTCTGATTTCCAATAACTTCGTATCTACACATCCTCCCAAAATGTATTCACAGATTCCTTTTTTATTTTTTACCTGTTCATCATAATATAATTTATTTAAAATTTCTGAAACATTTGAAGGATTATATGAATTTTTATGATATGTTTCATATAATCTTCCCCACTCCAAACCTCTCATTTCTGGAATAACATCTATAAAAGTAGTAGAAACCCAATCTATTACTGTATTAAAATAAGTCTTCAATTCATTAATATTATTATCTTTTCTGTGTAGACTCATATATGCATCAATATTTCCTTTGCTCACCCATTCCAAAGCTTTTTCTAAAAAGCCTTGCCTTAGAACTTCTGCTTTTATATATGCACTCCATTTTTGAATATATGCATTTTGTGAATTGCTGAATTCTTCCTTTGCTAGTGTGACAAAAGGTCCAGAATAAATTGCATTTAACAATTCTTGATTATTTAAAGGGATTCCAGCAATATTAATTGTTTTAAACCATTCTTTTATTTCACTTTCTTCTCCTTCACAAATATAAATTGTTAATTTTGAATTTAAAATCTTTTCTTGCTTGTCTAATGGCAGCCCATCAAAGTATTGCTCCATTCCATTTTCATCTTTTAGAGCAAATTTATGCGTTATATATCTTCCAAAACTTGTTATTCTTTGTTGTCCATCTAATACTTCATAAGTATTTTCTCCTGTTTTTACAAAATATAATAAGCCTAAAGGATATCCTTTTAATAGAGAATCTATGACAGCTGCCTCCTTCTTTTCTTTAGCATAAATATAATTTCTTTGGTATTCTGGCTGAATAGTCAATTTTCCAGACCATCCAAATAGTCCTTTTCCTTCATATTCATTATATACAAATCCCTCGCGAATGTCTCCTACTGTTAAATCTGTTTTAAGTGTTGTTTTCATTTTTACTATCCCCCTTGATTATTAATATTCTATCATATATTTGTTTTCCATTAATATATCCCCTATGTCTTTTTTTCGAATCCAATCTTATTTTTTCTACAGCTTCATTCGTATCTCCTGAATGAGTATGTCCCAATATTTTAAATTGTTCTGGATTATGATATTTTAAGAAAGTAATTGGTACTCCCATAACTCCTTCATAATCATCTGGTATAGCATCATATCTTGGAACTTCGATTGCATCATAATTGTCAAATTTAGGATAATAGTTAATTCCATAGTCTTTTTTTAGTTTTTTTATTAATGGTTTATTATATTTTAAATTATCTTCCATACTCATTAATTTTAAAGAAACATGTCTTCTACCTAAATCGACATTAGTGTACCAACAAATATTACCCATACTTCTCCACTTTTGTCCAGTTTTATCAATCCAAAACCTTGTTTCTCTTGGTTCGGATTCTTTTGGAACTTTAAATGACATATCTCCTGCATTTTTTCCTATCCACATTTTTCCTGTTTGTATTAATGGAAAAATTTCTTTAGTTGTGCAATCATTTTCATTTCCTATAATTATAAATTTCTTATTATCTTCAAATATCCAATTCACAAACTCTCTAAATAAACTAAATGGAGGATTAGTAATTATAATATCAGCTTCATCTCTTAATTTTTTTACCTCTTTTGATCTAAAATCTCCATCCCCATTTAAATAATTCCAGTCCAAATCTTCTATATCAACTCTACCTGATTTGTTAGTATCTCTATCCAATGTAAATATTTTTCCATGTGATTTAGTTTTCTTTTTATCAAATTTAGGACTATTCATTTCAAATAATGTTAATTGTTCATATTTTTCTTTTTTACTATTTGAAGCATAACTAGTAGAAATTAATTTTTTTAATCCAAAATTTTCAAAATTTTGTGCAAAATATCTTGTAAAGTTGCTCCATTCCGGATCATCACATGGCAATAATATTGTTTTGTTTCTAAAAACATCTGGATTATATTCAATGTAAGCATTCATTTCTTTTTCAATATCAGAATACTCTGTATAAAATTCATCAAATTTGTCATTTTTAGCATTATGTAATTGTTTATTTTGTGCCATAAATATTCCCCCATTTTTATTACAATTATCTATTATATTTTATATCATAAAATGACAATTTTCTCAATAAATACTTCTAAATATTTGCAATTAATTTCTATAGAAAAAATGATCATAAGGATAACCTGCTTTAATATATAACTCCGTTAACTCCATTTTATATTTCTCCAATAACTCTAGATACTTTTGCTTAAACACATTTTTACAAATCCATCCAACTCCTTTTCTTGAAATAATAACTTTATTATTATCTAAATATTTATAATTACTAAAACCATTATCACACATTTTTTTAATTGCTTTTCTTATACTAGATTCTGCTCTATTAAAATATTTTTCTAATTGTTTTATATCCATATCTTCGTTCCACCAATTTTCATTATGCTCTACTTTCAAAAAATCTTCATACAATTTAATTCTGGTTTCAAAAAATTCTACATCAGTATCTATTAAAGATTTTTCTTTTTCAAAATACACAAATTTTATCCAGTAATACCCTTCTACTAAAATAAAATATTTTCTACTTCTTATTTTTTCACTTCTCCATCTGCAAGTTGGATGTTTTTTTAACATAACATCTACAGCTTTTCTTAAATCTACATGCTTTACTTCTTTACCATGTTTAGTTGTTGTTCCTAATAACTTTAATCTTTTTAAAATTTTATCATATGATAAAAAAACACTATCTAAAATTTGTTCTGAATCTCTCCACATTTTCATCACTTCCTTGCTATAAAAATTTATTAATGCTAGTTTACGAAACATTAATAATTAGCAAAATTTATTTTGCTCGAATATAGGTGGCATTTTTTTATGCCCAATATTCGCCAGCGTGGTGTTTTGACACCCTTTTCGCTGTTTAGGGCAAAATGCCCTAATACCCTTTTTGCTCTCCGAGGGATAATTTTTTATAAAAAATCTCTTATCTTTATTTTAAATAATTGCAAAAAAGCTCAAATTTCTAAATTAAAAAAAAGAACTTTTTTGCTTTACTTTTATATATAAATATTTTATAATTATATTAGTTTTTTGATTAAGTTAGTATTTAGTTTGGTCGCTTATACTAACTTTTTCTTTTTCATATTCATAATATTTTTTTAGTTCAATTCCATAGCAAAAATGATATAACTTTTCAATAACAGCTTCTGCTAATTCTTCATCTTCACTTTGATAAAATCTCTCTAATAAGCTCTCTTTATCAAATCTAGTTGTTACTATAATTGGCAATTTATTTTCATTTCTATTTTCTATAATTGTATATAATTTTTCTAATGCCCAACTACTAATTCTTTCTGTTCCTAAATCATCAATTATAAGCATATCAACCTTGGAATATAATTCTATTATGTCTTTTTCTTTACTTGAAAAATCTTTAAAAGTATCCTTAATTACATCTAACAATAAAATTAATCTTCCCATTAAAACTAGCATATATTTTTCAGTTAGTTTATTTAAAATAGCTGTTGCTAAATGTGTTTTTCCAGTTCCAGATTTTCCAGTAATAATAAGTCCATTTTTTTGATTTTTATTTATACATTTTTGTGTAAAATCTTTTGCAATTTCTACTTCTTTTTTATTATTTTCTGTTATTATAAAATTTCCAATTCATAATCTTGTATTCGGTTACTAATATGATTTTGTATATAGAATTGCCTAATCATTTGTTCAAAATGTTTCCTTTTCTTTTGTATTTCTTCTTTAAAGTCCATTTCATTCCAATAAGCCTTTGACTTTTTACAATCGCATCTTTCATACTCTATTGAACTTAAAGGTATATTTGCATATAAATAATCCAAACCTATCGGCTTCAAATCTTTTCCACAGAATTTACATTTATTGTGGAAAATCTTGTCTTTAGAATTACATTTCATATTTTCTAAATCCATTTGTGTTCTCTTCTTCCTTTCTTATTTCTTTTCTCTTCTCTTCTTTATTCTCTTCTTCTCCGTTACGTAACGTTACTGTAACGTCACTTTTTTCCTTTTCACTTTTCTTTTTTTCACGATATTTTTGTTGTCTTAATCTTCCTTGTTCCTTGTATTTTTCATATGTTTGAATACTTTGATATTTATTCCAATTTTTTATTTTGTATACTTCGTTTTCTAGAATAATCATTTCTAATTCTAAAAATTTTCCAATAATTTTCTTCATTTTTTCATAAGACTTTCCCATAATCTTTGAAAAATATTCGATTGACATTGGTTTATTCTCACCTATTAATAGTTTTCCATCTTTATTACATTCCAAAGAAATACTTAATAGCTGAATCCATACTCTAATATATGTATCTCCATCTGGCTCTTTAAGTAATATTTGAATTTTCCTATTTGCAAATAAATTTGCATCAATTTTTAACCATTGTAAATTATACATGTCCTCCTTTCCTCTCTTTCTTTAGATTTTACATCATGTATTGTAATTCCATGTTTTTTAAATATTCATCTAGTGCTTGTACTCTAAATAAATATTTTCCACCAACTTTACAATATGGAATTTGTTTTTTCCTTACTAGCTGATTAATTAACCAATATGAAATGCCTAAATACTCTGATGCTTCTTTCATCGTTAGTGTTGTTCTTTGAATTTGATTATTTATCATAGTACTACCTCCTCTCTTTCTTATTTAGAAGGTCCCTCTCTTCCCTTCTACTATAAACCCCAGAACAACTATTAAAAATGGAGCTATTTTTGAAAAATTTTTAAATTTTTTATTCCATTTTATTCTTTTTCAGTGTTTTCAATGGTTACATGGTATCTTTTTTGTAATTTTTATTGCAATTTTTACTATTTTTTTGTAAAATCAAGGTGATTTGTTAGCAATTTTATTTAATAAAACACATTGCAATTTGTATTTTGAGGTGTTTATATGTTAAGAGAAGATAATATTCCAGTAAAAAATTGTTTCAACTTTTGGTTTAATAGAGAAAAAAGAAAAGAGTTTTATACAACTTCTATTTCTTTGTATAAAACTACTTTTAATCATAATAGATTTCCAAATATACTTTTTGATAATGCTAATAATGATATAGAAATTCATTTTTCTTCATCTACATTGTTAGAGCCTTTTGAAGAAAGTTATGGTACTTTTTTAATAAAATTCCTTAATGCGAATTTTGCATCCTTTGAAAGCTCTTATCGTACCTTTTTCTGTTTTTATGGATTTTCTATTTTAAGTGAATTTGATAAATCTATTCCTTTATTAAAAAGTTTTAAAACAGAAAATGAATTTATAAAAACTTATCAACCTATTTTCAATAGAATTAAGCCTAAATTAAAAAAATTACAATATTTAATAAGACAATGTGTGGACTATATGTTTAATTTAAATAATAATTCAGTAGATAGAAATTATACTCCTTTAGAAAAATGCCTTTCTTATTCTATATTTAATAATTTATTTAAATATTCTACAAACATAGAAGTATATTATTACCAACAATTTGCACATGATATATACCATATAGCTTCACAATCTATAACACCTAAAATTGTTAGAGAACATTTAGGAAATGGAATAATAAGTCTAGGTGATAGCCCTGTTTTCCATACTTTATATTTATCTAATATATTGTATATTTCTCTATTTGAAATAGCTACTAATAAGAATGTAAAAATTAAAATTTGTAAAAACTGTGGGAAATATTTTATTCCACTTAAAAACACCGAAAAATATTGTGATATTGTATATTGTAAAGATGAAGTAACTTGTAAAAAGATTGGTGCTAATAATTCTTATTCTAAAAAAAGAAATACTATTGAAGGAATTAGAATTTATAGAAATAATTATCAAAGAAGATTAATGCAAGTTAAAAGATCTAACAATGAAGAAATTCGAATAACTTTTGAAAATTGGAAAAAACTTGCTAAAGAAAAAATAAAAGAATTTAATAATAATATAATTTCAGAAAAAGAATTGCTCGAATGGATTAAAGAAAATTAAAATATATAATTAAAAAGTCTATACTTACTTTGTATAGACTTTATTTTATTATATCTAACCCATATTTATATAATGTATTCATTAAATTTGGTTTCTTTTCTACTATTTCTCCATATAAGCTATCAATATCACTATTTACATTTTGAATTCTTTCAGTAAATAAATCTTGAATATTCCTAAATTCTTCAATAATATCTTCTGATAAATCTCCTCCCATTGTTTGCAACAATTCTGATAATCTTGTTTTTGTATTATTATTTGATTTATTAAAATTCCATATTGTTGTCTCTTGTAAATATCTACTATATTCTTCTACATTAGGACCAGACAATTTATATTGTTTGCATTCTTCTAATATATTTTTACAATTATCAATATGTTCTTCTATAATATTTATAGCATCTTTTAGTACATAATCTTTGTACCAAAAAAATTTATAATTTATTTTTTGATCACTTTCTCTGTTTTTTTGATCATTAATATAAAAAGCAACTATAAATATCAAATTTATAAAACTTATTGCCATTACTAAAACATCTGTCCAACTTGTTGTATCTATGACTATTTTATCACCAATTTCATTTGTAGCATTCACTTGTCTAATACACATAAATATTATAATTATACCAATTATTAAAATTTTCTTTATCATTTTTTATCACCCCAATGGATTAGCTTTATTTACCGCATCTCTTATGCCATCTTCAATATTCATTCTTATTAATTCACTACATTTAAATTGGTATTTTTCTCTAAATTTTTTCTCTCCTAATTTTTTTATGCTATCACTAAACAAGCCTAAAAAGCACGAAGAATTAAAAGAATACACATCTTGTGCTATTTCAAATTCATAAATCTCTTCATCTATATCTTTTTCATCTATTTTAAGTTTTTCTCTAAGCTCCATTCCTCTATCTCTACCCGAAATAACCTTTATATTTTGTGTTAACTTACTTAAATCTATGTTTTTCATATTCTTACCTCCATCTGCTTTTCTATATATTCTTTATCTAAATAAAATTCCATACTTATCATAGTTCCAGGAAAATTTTCATCTATCCTTTTTACATATTTACTATCTGGTTTTTTAGATAAGTCATTTTCCTCATTAAATGCTATTATCGGTATTTTTTTGCCATTCACTATTTCTTCTTTTAATGTATATGTTGAATCAAATAAAATATAACCATTTCCACTTACTATTGCCATTATCGGATTATTGCCCTCCATATTTTTTCCAATATGCATAAAATTATTTATTAATTTTATAGTTCCTTTTCCTCTATCATCATTCACATCTACTCTTTTTCTACTAACATTATATTGTAAAACATATAGCATCCATAAAGGTTCTTCGTTCCATTTTTTGTTAAATATATTATAATGCTCTTTTGTTTTATTTTTTAATAGTTTTTTTGTATATTCTGTAGTATCTTCTCTATTTAATCCTTCATAAATACTATTTCCAAAATCAAATAATACTAATCTACATTTGCCATCTTTTCTATCTTTATCTATGTTAAAGTGCCCCGATGCATACCAAGTGGCTAATTCACCTGCATGTTGACTTACATTATCTAAAACTTCACCTATCATATGTGCAAATTTACTTTTTCCTTGTGCCGTCAGTTGATAATTTTGGGTATTTAAACATTTATCATAGTATTGAATAATTTCATCTGTCATTTTTGATTGTTCCTGATTCTGTATTATATCTAATCTAACAGTATTTATATTTTCTATTTTTGAAATTCCTAAATGCTTTACTAATCCACTTATTATAAAAATTTCTTTGGCTTCATTGGATTTTGGAACATTTCCTCTTGTATTTAAAGGCTTATTTAAGATTCTTCTATATTTATAACCATTAAGTATAATTATATCTGTTACTGAAGAAGCACATAAGCCCAATTCTTCACATTTTGAATAATCCAAAAATAATTCTTGTACTTTTTCATCATGTATAGCTGTAAATATTTTCTTTAAAGTTTTTAATGATTCTTCTGGATTTGTAATTAAGGAAAATCTAAGTGGAATTTCTATAATAACAGTATTTTTATTTCTTTCTATTTTATGATAAAACTTTTTTAAATCTAATAATTTAACAACTTTATTAGGAATATATCTTTTCTTCGCATTTTTTCCAGTTTTAACCCCCTTTATATGGTGGTACTTTTCTCGATGCCTTTGTCTCATTATTTTATTTGTTTTATTTATTCCAAATTTTCTAATTCTATTCTTTCTTTTCTTATTCATTTCTATCCCTTACGCTAAGCATTATTTTTTATTTTGTTCTTTAGTGTATTTGTCTTGTATTCTATCATAAAAATTATAATTTTACCATATCTTATTAATTTTTTATTACATTTCTTTTAGTTTCTTTATGTTTTTTATATATTCTTTTATGAATTTTATTGTAATCTTTGAAAGTAGCTAAAAATAAACAAAAATAGCTGGTAATTTATCAAAAAATACTATATAATACACATAAATACTTCTCCCTTCCATAGTTATACTTGAAAGGAGGTGAAATAAGTAATGGCTGGGAGTATAGAAAAAAGAGGAAAAAACAGTTACAGGTTAACAGTATCAGAAGGATTTGACCTAAATGGAAGACCAATGATACACAGAAAAACTATTCATGGAACTAAAAAAGAAGCAGAAGTTGAACTAGCAAAATTTGTTACTGAAGTACAAAATGGTTTAGTCATAGATGGTAAATCTCTTAAATTTTCTGAATTTGTTGAAATATGAAAAAGAGATTATGGTTCAAAAGAACTAGCTCCTACAACATACAAAAGATATTGTAGAATGTTAGAAACAAGAATTCTACCATATTTCGGACATTTTTATATAAACAAAATCAGACCAACTGACATTATGAAATTCTATGACTTACTTGAAAAAGATACTCAATTAGTTAGAAAAAAAGATAACAATGGTTCAAAAACTAAAAAGCCTTTATCTGGTAAAACCTTTTTAGAACATCACAGATTATTAAGAGCAATGCTTCATAGAGCAGTTTACTGGCAATTAATTGTAAGTAACCCTGCTGAACGTGTTCAACCACCTAGAGCAAAAAAGCCTAAAAGAAGATCTTATGATGATGAGCAAACTAAAATATTATTAGAAAACTTAGAAAAACTTACTGTAGAAGATACTAAATATAAAGTTGCTATCATTCTTACTATCTTTACTGGTGTTCGTTTAGGTGAATTAATGGGATTAGAATGGCAAGATGTAGATTTTAGAAATGGAATTATAAGTATTAACCGTTCTAGTCAATATCTATCAGATATGGGAGTATTTACAAAGGTTCCTAAAACAGAAAGCTCCATTAGAGAGATTGCAATACCCGAATTTATCATTTCTTTGCTTGAGGAATTAAGTTATGGTATGAAGAGCAAAAATCGCTATATGGCGAATTATGGACGAATTCTAATAGGTTATTTGTACAAGCTGATGGCAAACCTATGCATCCTTCTTCTATTAGCAAATGGTTTGTTAAATATGTAGGTACAATAGGATTACCTGTAATTAATTTTCACGGATTAAGACATACAAATGCAAGTTTACTAGTTGCACAAAATGTTGATATAGCTGTTGTTTCTGCAAGACTAGGTCATGCACAAATAAGCACAACACTTGACTTTTATGTACATCCACTACTTTCTCATAATAGAAAAGCTGGATATGCACTAGAAAACTTACTATTACCAACAAGGTCTTAATTTTACTTTTTTCTAATTTTCACGAATTACAAATTTTCACGATATAAAAAAGTAAAAAACTTTGAGATTTTATATCTCTTTCCCAAAAGTTTTTTACTTGAAAATTTTTATAAAAATTATAAATTTATTGCAAATTTTTTATTGAATTTTTATTAGAGTTTCGGGCATTTGAGGTTGTTATTTTACCCAATTTTTACCCAATTCGACATAATAATGCCATTTTAAAGCATTATCGTAACCAATTTTTAAGATATAAAAAATCACTAAAACCGTTACAGTTCTAGTAATATATGCTTTGGTTGCGGGAGTATGACTCGAACTTACGACCTTCGGGTTATGAACAAATATTGGCTCTTTTAGTGTGATGTTTTATTTTGTTTTAAAATGATTTAAAGTGTTATTACTTTAAACATAAACTTGTTATATTTTAGTATGTTTTATTTTCAATATTACCTCTTATTTTCCATTTTTGAAACTTTCACGACTTTTTTAATTGGAACAAATAGATTGTTATGTTATTTTAAAGTTTGATTTTTTCTCTTAGATTTCTTGTCGACCAATGGTATACTAAATGACAATCAAGTGGATACATCTTATATACAGTTTGTCAACAATTCATAGACTGAGTGTTGAAGAATTGTCGACAAAAATATTACTTTTAAGATTTAACTTCTTTATTAGTTTCCTCTGATAATTTATTAAAAACATCTTTATCCATTTGAATACATTTCCAATCATTTTCATTAAGATTAAATACTAATAATTCATGCAATAAGCAAACATAAACTATATTGAATTTTCTTTTTTTATCATTTTGTATATTAATAATATTCTTTAATTCGTTCTCAATCATTTCCTTATTTGCATATATCGGAGAAAATATAAATAACCTATTATCATTCATTTCTTTATAAATTTCATTTAACTTTTTTAGTTTTTCCTTTAAACTTCTATTTATCTCTGAAAAATCATCATTATAAACAGGAATTATATAAAAATACTTTTCATTAAATCCAAAACTATTCTTCTTATCTTTATCATTAAATATTATCCTTGCTTGTTCAATTGGGATAACTCTTCCTCCATTTTTTCTAAATCTTTTATTGAATTTTTCTATATCCTTGTCTGGAATTGGTTTCTTAACTTTTTCTAATTCACTCCAGAATTGTGTTCCTATACTATTTCTTGTAATTTCAATTCCTATACTATTATTTATATCCTGCCAATCTGGTTTTTCATCGTGAATTAATTTTTCAATTTCTACATTTTGATATTCTTTTAATATCTTTAATGCAAATAATTCAAAATACTTCTTTTTATCATCATGATTCATATACTCACATTCCTTTCACACTCAATATTATACTATACTTTTCACAATAATACTTGACATTTAACGAATAATAAGTGATTGATAACAGTAATTTTTAATGAAATAGCTTATGGGAAATTATAAAAAAACTGGCGATGATATTCTAAAAGAATGGTTAGATTTCAGAGAAGAAAATCTTGGTGCACTCACTTGCAAAGAAGATAAAGAGCATTTTATTTATTTTGAAGAAATATCAAAAGATATCTTAAATAATGTTTCTGGTAATAATATTGAATATAAAAAAAGCTAGATGATAACATTATGGATATATGTATGTATTATTGGTTTTAAAAGTACTATAGGAATGTTTTTTGGCAATGGTATAAAGTTGATATGTTTTGAGAAATAATTTCTATATTTAATAAAGGACAATTTTTAGCATATCTTTGTGTTAAAATTGTCCTTACTATTTTATATTATTGAATGTTTGTTTTAGGGATTCTTATTATTTTCATAACTACTAACATTCTCAGCTTTATCTTCGTTTTTTATAATTATTAAATATTATTTCACTCTCAATTATTTAGTAATACTTTTTTAAATACTTTTATCTAATATAATATCTTTACTTGTTAATTTTTATTATCAAATTGCAATATCCTTATTTAATAAAACGAGTCATTACTCTTCCTCTCTTATCTTTCACTCCTCTGTCATATTAGTATAGCCTGTTCGTAAATTGATGTAATTGTTTTGCCTTATGCAAAGTCTTATATCAATCTCTTTATCTTCACATCATATAATCTTCTATTTTCTCTATTATTTCTTTGTCAGCCGGTAACCAATCAACACTATATAATTCATCCTTTGAAAGCCATTTAGAAGCTTCATGTTCTTTTAATACTAAATCACCTTCTAATATGTTACATATAAAACAGTCCATTGAAAGATGAAAATTAGGATAATCATATTCAACTGTATCAATTTTTTTATTAACATTAATTGTAGTATCTAATTCTTCCTTTATTTCTCGAATCAAAGCTTCTTCTGGTGTTTCACCTTTTTCAATTTTTCCGCCTGGAAATTCCCAACCATCTTTAAAATCTCCATAACCTCTTTGTGTAGCAAATATTTTATTATTTTCAATCATAATAGCTGCAACTACTTTTATATTCTTCATTTTTACCTCCATTAGCAATTTATTATATATTCATATATATCTTCTCTTACAGGTGTTTCCAAAATCCATTCTATTTCAACTGCTGTTTTATTTGTATTTGGCATAACGAATTCCTTAACATTACCTGTAGCATTCATTCTTCCTAAATAATAAAACTCTTTTGAAATTTTATCATCTTTATTTTTTCTTACAAAAAGTTCTACTTTTATTCCTCTTTCTTTTGCATTAATAAAATTCTGTACATCTTCCGATAGAATAGTTCTTCCACTTTTTGAAATAGCAATTAATCTATTACTATTTTCAAAATGATCTTCATATTTTATAGTATCATTTATTTCTTCATTTTTATCATAATTGATAAATACTGGAAATGTTTTTGTATCTTTATCATATTTGTATCCTCCAATGTTTAATGGTACTTCATTATTTTTCCAATTTAATAATCTGCATACATCTTCATATGTATATTTTTGATATATTACAAATTGTGTATCTTGATATTTTTCACTGTAATACTTATTATATCTACTAATTCCAAATTCTATTAGTTCACTAAGTATATTTCTAAAATCATTATTTTGTAACATTCTTTTAAAATCATTTGAAATAGAATAATCATTTTCTTTTTCTTCTATAAAAACACATTCTTTGTATGTATTTTTACTGGATCCTGATGCAAAATTATTCGTTAGTACATTTATAATACTTTTTCTTTCATAATCATTAAATCCTAAATTGTATTTTTCTTTTAAAATTTTTTTTAATTTATTAAATAGTTTATCATTTTCATTTAATGTAATTTTTAGAAGTTCAAGTTCATGAACTCTTTTTCCATTTGCTAGTTTCTTAGATATAAACTCAATTATTTTTTCTTCATTGTCTGATAATCGTATCTTATACTCTTTCTCATATTTAACTAAAAATTTATAGTACGAACCTAAACTTTTGTTATCAAATATTCTTAATACATCCATTTCTCCATATTTGTCAAAATCTAATAAAGATGGTATACATCCTAGCTTATTTTTTAAATTAGTATAGTTTTCTTTTATTAATTTTATATCTGTGAAATCGGCTGTATCTATTGCTTCAAAAATTCTTTTCTTTGCTATCTCATCAAAATGAATTGTTGATGAACCTGGTATTATTCTTTCTCCCTCTAAAACAAATCTACGTATGTTATCTTTGTTATAACTTCTGTCTCCTGATAGAGCAATTGGAATCATAAAATTATTTTTATAATTTCCTATAAAATCTAATATTACAACATATTCTTTGTCTGTTGCTTTTCTTAATCCCCTACCTAATTGTTGAATAAATACTATTGGAGATTCTGTTGGTCTTAACATTATAACTTGATTTATTTCAGGAATGTCAACACCTTCATTAAAAATGTCTACTGTAAAAATATAATCAATTTTTTCATCAATATTTTTTGATGTCAATCTATTAATTGCCTCTTCTCTTTTTTCCTGTGAGTCTTCGCCCGTTAGTGCGATTGTAAAATATCCTTTTTCATTAAATTTTTCACTTAATACTTGTGCTTCTTTTTTTGAACTACAAAATACTAATCCATTTATTGTTGTTCCAGAATGTCCAAAAAATTCAATTTGTTTTATAATATAATTTACTCTTTCATCACATGTGAGTTTAGAAAAATCTCTTAAATTCGTGTTATCATCTATTACCTCATTTTCAAATACTATATCTGTAATTCCAAAGTAATGAAATGGACATAAGAAATTTTCTTCTAAAGCCTGCTCTAATCTTATTTCATAAGCTATATTATGATTAAATTCTTTATATACATCATATCCATCTGTTCTTTCAGGTGAAGCTGTCATTCCAAGCAAAAGTTTAGGTTTAAAATATTGTATAATTTTTTGATAACTATTTGCACCTATCCTATGAGCTTCATCTATAACGATGATATCGAATTCATCTTCTTTAAATTTCGTAAAATTTTCTTCCTTACTCATCATCTGCATAGTTGAAAATAAATAATCTGTTTCAAAATCCTTAGAATTTCCAGATAATAATCCAAATGTTTTCGTATTACCAAAGATCTTTTTGTAACTTTCTATTGCTTGTTTGGCAATTTGTTCTCTATGAACTAGAAATAGTGCTTTTCTTGGATTATTTTCTCTTAATGCAAAAGCTGATGCATATGTTTTTCCAGTTCCAGTCGCAGATATTAATAATGCTCTTTTTTCTCCTGCTTCAATTAATTTATTTAAATTCTTTATAAATCCTATTTGCATTGCATTTGGTTGTAACTTGTATTCTTCTAAAGAAGCTATTTTTTTTAAACTTGCTATCTTTCTTTGATTCTTTATTATTTTATAATTTATTTCATATGTTTCAATAAAATCTTCAAAATTTAAACTATATTTTGAATTCCATAAACTTTCAAATTCACTTAATATTTCTTTTACATATTCACCATACTCTGTAGATACAATTTTAGTATTCCACTCTCTATTTATTGATAATGCTTTTTGCGTCATATTGGAACTTCCTGTAATAATTCTATATATATCTTTATCTTTAAATATATATCCTTTAGTATGAAATCCTTCTCCTGATTCCTCAGTCATATACATTTTTAATTCAATGTTATTTAATTCGGCTAATTTTCTTAAAGCTTTAGGATCACTAAACTCTAAATAATCTGTTGTTAATATTCGCCCTTTTATTCCTCTTTCTTCTAGGGTCTTTAATGTTTGCAATAAAGGTGCTATTCCTCCATCAGTTATAAATGCAACACTAATATCAAATTTATCACATTTTAATAGCTCATCTTCTATACTAGATATTACTTTTCGTCCTTCTTTATAATCATTAGAAATAAATTGTGGTTTAAAAGCTGTATTTGATTGATTATTATAATTTATGAATGCTGTTTCAATTCCTTCATATATTAATTCTTTTTCATCCATAATAATTCCCCCATTAATTATTACTATAATTTATTATATTTTGTACTTACAGATTTAGCTTTAGCAACTGGATATTTTTTTCTCGTTTTATCTAATTTCAGTTTTAACCCCTAATCTCATACTCCTTTAATACTTCACCATCAACATCTTTCAATACAATCTTATTATCAACAAGCACAATATAGCTATGAGCAGAATTACATTTTGGAAGAGAAATTGAACCAGGATTTGCAAAAACAAAACCCTCTTTCTCTTGAATAAAACCTTGATGAATATGTCCATAAATCATAACCTCAAAATCATCATAAGGAATATTCTCAATATTATACTTATGACCATGAGTAAAATAAAACTTCTTTCCATTAATCTCCATCAAAATATGATCATTAAACTTAAACTCTGAAATCATTTCATCAACTTCTGCATCACAATTCCCTCTAACAACCAACATTTTATCTTTTAAAGAATTTAAAATTTCTGCCACTTTCATTGGCTTATATTCTTGACTCAACTCATTTCTAGGTCCGTGATAATATAAATCACCTAATAATATTATTTTGTCAGGATTTTCTCTTTCATTAATCTCTTTTATTTTTTCTGCATAATATCCTGAACCATGTATATCTGATATAACAACTGCTTTCATATTCTCTACTTCCTTTCCAAAATAATATATCATATTTTTATAAATTAATCCATATTTCACTTGACTTTATTTCTATTAGCTTATAAAATATTTTTAAATAATTTAATATCATAAATAATAAAAAAGGAGGTCACATATGGATAAATATACTGAAATCAGACCTATTGCATTAGGTTTAGCAATAAAAAATAATAAACTACTTGTAGAAGAAAAATTTGATAAAGTAAAAAATCAAACTTTTTATAGATGTTTAGGTGGTGGTATTGAATTTCTTGAAAAAAGTTCTGATGCTTTAAAGAGAGAATTTAAAGAAGAAATTAATACAGATATTGTTGTAAAAGATTTTCTTGGTATTTCTGAAAATATCTTTACTTTTAATGGTAAAAATGCTCATGAATTAATTTTATTTTATTCAATTGATATTGCAGATAGTGATTACAAAGATGAATATAATATTATAGATAGAGGTGGAGAATTTTCTGCCAAATGGATTGATATTGATGATTTTAAAAATAAATCAAAAATATTATATCCTGAAGAAGTCTTTAAATATCTTTAAAAAGATAAGACTTTATTATATATTAAAATAAGACGGTATAAATGAACTATTCATTTATATTCGTCTCATTTTTTATTTTAATCAATATAATTTTTCAAGACATCATAGACTTTTTGAGTTGGAAGTCCAACAATACTAGTATAATTTCCATCAATTTTGTCAACAAATACACAAAATTCATTTTGAATACCATATGCTCCTGCTTTATCCATTGCTTTTCCTGAATCAACCCATTTTTCTATTTCTTGTTCTGACATTTCTTTTAAGAATACTTTTACTTCATCAAATGTTTTATATTCTTTGTATACACCATCTTTTTCAATTAAAATACTTAGTCCTGTGATTACACTATGTGTTCTATCTCCTTCTAAAAGTTCTTTTATCATTTGAATTGCATTTTCTCTACTTTTTGGTTTTCCATATATCTTACCTTTTTTGGTTACAATTGTGTCTGAACCAATTACTATTCTGTCTCCTGATGTTTTTTCGAAAACATCTTTTGCTTTTATATATGCTAGTCTTTCAGTTTGTTGTTCTGGAGTTAGTCCTTCTTTTAAACTTTCATCTACACCACTTACTATGATTTCGAATTTTGGTGTTATTAAACTTAATAGTTCTTTTCTTCTTGGAGAACCTGAGGCTAATATTGTTTTCATTGTTTATATCCTTTTCTTACTTTTTTTGTTTCAATTATAGCATATTCATTAGTTTATAGCAACTCCATTTACATATAATTTATATCCATTAAAATCAATATTACTATATGTTGTGTCATCATCTTCTAATGATGTAATGTAAGAATCTCCTGTTAATTTTATTTTTGATGTTGCGTTTCCATTTGATGTTGTTGATGAATATTCTCCACTTTCTTTAGCAAGCTTTATTGTAAATCCTCTTGCAATACATACTATAATTATAATTATAATTGTTATTATAATTATATTTTTTACTTTTCTACTCATATTTTTATCCTCCTAATATTATTTGAAAGTCTTATTTCTTACTTTCTAAATGTATTTTAGTTTTAAAAGATTAAATAAATATTAAATATAAAAATTTTTTTATAAAATTATTTTCATTTTTAATCATTGTGTTATAATAAATTTGTTCAAAGGAGTGATATAAATGATTCGTTTGTTTTTTATAAAAAATAAATTTAAAAATCAAAAATTAGTTAATAATGATAAAAAAATTCTTGAAAAATATACAAATATAGCTCAAAAATCAAAAGATGAAATACTTAATGAATTTAATTCTCATATTGAAAAAGGTCTATCTTCAAAAATAATTGAAGAAAAACATAAAAATGATGAAAAAAATATTGTAGTAAAAGAGGAAAAACATTCATGGTTTTACTTTTTTATAAATTCATTTAAAGATAAATTTATTTTTATTCTTATAGTTTTAGCAATTATAAATAAATTTGTTGGTGATGATACTCTTGGAACTATAATTATTTTAGCTATTGGTTTTGCAAGTGCTTTGATAAGATTTTTTCAAGACTATTCTACTTATAAGTTTAATCAGTCTTTAAAGAGTAAACTTTTTTCTACTGCAACTGTTATAAGAAATGGCAAAGAAAAAAATATAAAAACAGAAGATATTGTATTAGGTGATATTGTTCATTTAAATGCTGGCTCAATAATTCCTGCAGATATTATGATTTTAGAAAGTAAGGATTTATTTTTAAATCAATCTGTTTTTACTGGTGAAAGTGCTCCTATTGAGAAAAAGGATTCTTACATACCATCAAATGAAATTTTTTCACTATCTAATATTTGCTTGATGGGGACAAGTGTTATAAGTGGTAAAGCTACTGGTATTGTTATCAGCACAGGATTTTCAACATATTTAGGAAATATGGGTAAACAAATTGATAATAAAAAAGAAATTACAAATTTTGAAAAAGGTATGAATAATATAACAAAACTTCTTATTAAATATATGCTTGTTGTTTCTATTGCAGTATTTATTATATATGCACTTATTCGTAAAGATGTATTAGAGGCAATTCTATTTGCATTATCTGTTGCTGTTGGAATTACTCCAACAATGCTTCCTATGATTGTTAATGTTAATTTAACTAAAGGTACTAAAACATTGGCTAAAAAGAAAACTCTTGTAAAAAACATTCAATCAATCCAAAATTTAGGAGCAATTGATGTATTGTGTACAGATAAAACAGGAACTTTAACATTAGACAAGATTGTCTTACAAAAATATATTAATGTTGAAGGTAAAGAAGATTTATCAATTCTTGAATATGCCTATTTAAATAGTTATTATGGAACTGGAATGAAAAACTTAGTTGATAAAGCTGTTATTACATATGGAAATGAGCATAATATTAAAGAAAAAATTGTTGATTATGAAAAAGTTGATGAAATTCCATTTGATTATACAAGAAAAATAATGAGTGTTGTTGTAAAACATGATGATCATTATAGAATTATTACAAAAGGTGCTTTGGAAGAAATATTAAAAAGATGTACTACTGTAAAAATAAATGGTGAACACAAAGACTTAACTCAAAATATGATTGCAAATATAAATAGTAATGCAAAAGATTTAGCTTTACAGGGAATGCAAGTTATTGCATTAGCTTCAAAAAGAGAATATTCTGGTAAAGATATATTTAATTCTTCTGATGAATCTGAAATGGTATTTATCGGGTTTGTTGCATTTCTTGATCCACCAAAAAAAGATGTAAAAACTACAATTAAAAATTTAAAAGAATATGGTGTTACAACAAAAATATTAACTGGTGATAATCAATATGCTACCGAAAATGTTTCAAGATTAGTTGGAATTCCAAATGATAAAATTTTAACTGGTTCTGATATTGATAAAATGTCTGATGATGAACTTTCAAAACAAGTTGAAGATGTTGATATATTTGCAAGAATGAATCCTTTACAAAAAGAAAGAATTATTACTATATTAAAGAAGAATGGTCATGTTGTTGGATATATGGGAGATGGTGTAAATGATGCTCCATCACTTCATAATGCTGATGTTGGTATTTGTGTAAATACTGCGACAGATATTGCAAAAGAAGCTAGTGATATAATTTTATTGGAGAAAAATTTAAAAGTTGTTTTTAATGGTGTTGTTGAAGGAAGAAAAGTATATGGGAATATTATAAAATATATGAAAATGGCTTTAAGTTCGGATTTTGGTGATGTTTTTAGTATTTTTATTGCAAGTATATTCTTACCATTTTTACCATTACTACCTATTCAAATGCTTTTACAGGATTTTTTATATGATTTTTCTCAAATAGCTATCCCTTATGATAATGTTGATAAAGAATTTTTATTAAAGCCTAGAAAATGGAATACAAAAGGATTAGGAACTTTTATGAATGTTATGGGACCTATTAGTTCAATTATTGATGTTTTAGCATTCTTGGCATTCTGGTTTATTTTAGGATATAACAATATTGCTAGTGAATCATATTTTCAAACAGCTTGGTTTGTTGAATGTCTAATTAGTGAAACTTTAATAATACATTTTGTGCGTACATCAAAAATTCCTTTTGTACAATCAAGAGCAAATCCTATCTTAACTGCTCTTACTATGGTTACAATAATTGGTACTATAATTACTCCAATATTATTCCATAATATTTCATCATTCCATTTTGAAATATTACCACCTTTGTATTACTTAATTGTTATTGGATTGACTGCTTTGTATGTTGTTCTTGTTCAAATTGTTAAAAAGATTTATATTAAGAAAGTTGGAGAATGGTTATAAAAACAAAAAAACAAGGAATATTAAATCATTCCTTGTTTTTTTTGAAACTTTTTAACCAATTTTTTATTTAATTTTTCCACTTTTATTTTCCTTTTAACATTCTAATTTATAACCTAAGCCTCTAACTACCTTTATTTGCACATTTGAACCTGCATCAAATCCTGTTAATTTGTCTTATAACATTGATTTTGCTGTAAGCATGATTACTTTTGATTCTATTTTTTGTTTTCTAATTTCCTGCAAAATTTTAAATCCTTCAATTCCAGGAAGCATTACATCTAAGATTATTAAATCATAAATATTTGTTAATGCATTATCTAGCCCTTCTTCTGCATCTCCATAAACATCAACAATATATTGCTCATTTCTTAATCTACTTGCTATTACATCAGCAATTTTAAATTCATCTTCAACTATTAATATTCTCATATAAATAACCTTATATATATTACTTTTTATTCATTAAATGAATATTAAATTTATACAAAAATTTTAGATATTTTTTCAAATTGAATTTTCTATATCTCTTGATTTTTGCAAACTTTGAGGATATAATTTGTAAAGGTAAATTTAGAAAGGACAAGACTATGGATAAAATTATAAATAAAATAGCAGAAGAATTAAATGTAAAAAATACACAAGTGGAAAATGCTGTAAAATTAATTGATGAAGGAAATACAATTCCATTTATCGCACGTTACAGAAAAGAAGCTACAGGTGGGTTGAGTGATGAAATTTTAAGAGATTTAGGAGAAAGACTTACATATCTTAGAAACTTAGAAACAAGAAAAGGTGAAATTATAAAATCAATTGATGAACAAGGAAAATTGACTGATGAGTTAACTATTGCAATTGCATCAGCTGAAACACTTGCAGAAGTTGAAGATTTATACAGACCATTTAAACAAAAGAAAAAGACAAGAGCTACTGTTGCAAAAGCTAAAGGATTAGAACCATTAGCAGATATTATTATTGCACAAGAAGAGAAAAAAGATATTAATGAAATTGCTCAAGAATTTGTAAATATTGATAATTTATCTGATGAAGATAAAAATAATAAAGATAAAGTTGTTGCAACAGCTGAAGATGCAATTCAAGGTGCTTTAGATATTATCGCTGAAAATATTTCTGATAACGCAAAATATAGAAAATATATCAAAAAAATATGTTATCGTGAAGGTACTATTGTAACAAAATCTGCAAAACCTGATGAAAAATCTAATTATGAAATGTATTACGAATTTGCCGAATTAGTACATAAACTTCCAAGTCATAGAATTTTAGCTATTAATAGAGGTGAAGCTGAAGATTTCCTAAAAGTATCTATTGAAAAACCTACAGATAAAATTTTATATTATATTCAAAAAGATATAATAAAAGGAAAAACTCAATTTACAGAAATGCTTACAAATACAATTGAAGATGCTTTTACAAGATTAATTGAACCATCTATTGATAGAGAAATTCGTTCAGATTTAACTGAAAAAGCTGAAGAAAAAGCAATTAAAGTATTTGGTCAAAATGCTAAACAATTATTATTAGGTGCTCCTATAAAAGGTAAAACTGTTATGGGATTTGACCCTGCTTATAGAACTGGTTGTAAAATAGCTGTAATTGATGAAACTGGAAAAGTTTTAGATATAGCTACAGTATATCCTACAGCACCACAAAATGATGTTGAAGGTGCAAAGAAAACTTTATTAGATTTAATAAATAAAGACCATGTTGATATGATTGCAATTGGAAATGGTACTGCATCTCGTGAATCTGAAATGTTTGTTTCAGATATGATTAAAGAAGTAAAACATGATATTTGTTATGTAATTGTTAGTGAAGCTGGTGCATCTGTATATTCTGCCTCAAAACTTGCAACAGAAGAATATCCTGATATAAATGTATCAATAAGAGGTGCTATTTCAATAGCTCGTAGATTACAAGATCCTCTTGCTGAATTAGTAAAAATTGACCCAAAAGCAATTGGTGTTGGTCAATATCAACATGATGTAAATCAAAAGAAATTATCAGAAAGCTTAACAGGTGTTGTAGAAGATAGTGTAAACAAAGTTGGGGTTGATGTAAATACTGCAACTCCTTCTCTACTTTCATATGTTTCTGGTATTAATAATACAATTGCAAAAAATATTGTAAAATATAGAGATGAAAATGGTAAATTAAAAGAAAGAAAAGAATTATTAAAAGTTCCAAAGCTTGGAAAAGTTGCTTATGAACAATGTGCCGGATTTATTAGAATTCCTGATGGAAAAAATCCATTAGAAAATACAGCTGTTCACCCAGAAAGTTATGAACAAACTGAAAAATTATTAGAGTTATTAGGATTTAAAATTGAAGATTTAAAAAATAAAGAAAATTTGAATTCTTTAAGAGAAAAATTAAAATCAGTAAATATTGAGGAAACTGCAAAAACACTTGATATTGGTGAAATGACATTAGCTGATATAATATCAGAATTATCAAAGCCTGGTCGTGACCCAAGAGAGGATATGCCAAAACCTGTTCTTCGTAGTGATGTTTTAAAATTTGAAGATTTAACTGAAGGAATGGTACTTACAGGTACTGTTCGTAATGTTATCGATTTTGGTGCATTTGTTGACATTGGTGTAAAATATGATGGACTTGTTCATATTTCTGAAATGAGTGATTCATATGTTAAATCACCTTCTGAAATTGTTTCTGTTGGAGATATTGTAAAAGTTAAAGTTATAAAAATTGATCAAGAACGTAAAAAAGTTGGTCTTTCTATGAAAATATCATAGTTTGCTCACAAAATGTAAAGTAAAAAACAGGGCTTAGAAAAATCTAAATCCTGTTTTTATTTTATTCACTAACATATTTATTTTGTATTTCTTGTATTTTTTCATAATTATTATTCAAAATCTCAAGAAAGGCTTCTGCTACTTGAGGATCAAATTGTGTCCCTTCACATCTTTTTATTTCATCTTTTACATGTTCAATATCAATTGGACCTCTATAACTTCTTCTACTTGTCATAGCATCAAATGTATCTGCAACAGCTGCAATTCTTGCTAAATATGGTATTTCTTCACCTTTTAACATTCCAGGATATCCTGTTCCATCATATTTTTCATGATGATGTTTTACTATTGGAATAATATCTTTAAAAATATCTGCAGAACCTAATATATGTGCCCCTATTGCTGGATGATTTTTTATTTGTGAATATTCATCATCTGAAAGTTTGCTTGGCTTTAATAATATACTATCAGGAATTCCGATTTTTCCAATATCATGAAATAATCCACCTATTCTCAAAGTTTTTATTTGATCTTCTGTTAATCCTAATTTTTGGCCAATTAAAACTGAATATTCTGAAACTCTATCTGAATGACCTCTTGTATATGTATCTTTTGCTTCTACAGCAAATCTTAAAGTTTCAACCATTTCTAAATAAGCTTTTTCAAGTTTATCATTTGATTCTGAAAGTTTATCATTTATTCTTTTTATTTCTTCCATTTGTTTAACAGATTTTATACCAGATTCAACCAATAATTGTAATTGATCAAATTTATCGCTTTTTTCACAATATCCTTGAATATCAAGTCTTTTAATAGTCTCTAATGGTGGAGCCATATCTTTATGACCTGTTAATAATAATATGTATAATTCTTTGTTAAATTTTCTTATTTCTTCTACAACTTCATCACCATGTAAAGGTGTCATCATAAAATCTAATAACATTAAATCAAAATGTTCTTTTTTTACTAATTCAATTGCCTCTACTGGGTCTTGTGCACCATAAAATTCATATTCAGAATTATCAAAAAGCACTGTTAAAGAATCAAGTATTCCTTCTTCATCATCTACTCCGATTATTCTATATCTTCTTTCACCACTCATTTGATTTTGTAATGCTTTTCTCATTTGCCCTGTTCTCCTTTTTGTATAAAATTTTATCACTCATCCTGAGATATATAGTCTTTTTAACTATACATTATATTATTTATTTATAGGAATCAAAATATTAAATGTTGTTCCTTTTCCATCTTCTGTTTTATATGTAATGTCTCCTCCAAAATGTGCTTTTATGTTTGAATATGACATATATAATCCAAGTCCTGTACCGTTTTTTCCTTTTGTTGTAACCATTTCTTTAAATAGTCTATCTTGTACTTCTTTTGGAAGTCCTCCTGCAAAATCTGTTACTGAAAATATGACATTTCCAGAATCTTTACTAATTTCTAATTGAATATTTTGATCATGTTTTCCATCATAGGCTTGTATTGCATTTGAAATCATGTTATTAACAACTTGTACAAGAACATTTACATTTCCATGAATTATTTGATTTTCATCTATTTTCATCAATACATTTAAATAAATATATGCATTCTTTAATTCATGTTTCATTAATATATTTACTCTTTTTATTAATTCCATTACAGTAAATTCTTCCGTATCATTTTCTGATAAAGATGCTACAGCTTGACCTTTTACTGTTGTAATAATATCTGACATATATTCAAGATGTGCTCTTATTTTTGGTATCCATTCTTCCATATCTCTTGCAATATCATGATGGTCTTGTGAATTTACAAGTGGGTCATCTATTGATTCATCATATTCTTTTATTAAATTTTCTAATCCTTGTGTTGCACCAGCTATAGACATAATAGGTGTTTTTAAGTTATGTGCTATTCCTCCTATTAATTGTCCTAGCCCTGCTAAACGTTCTCTTTCCATTAAGATATCTTGATTATTTTTTATTGTCTCCATATCTTCTTTATGTTGTGTTATATCTTTTAATAAAAATAATGTTCCTAATGAATTATTGTCCGAATTTATAGGTGTTATTTCTATTCTAAAATATTTTCTTATTTTTACAAATTGCTGTTCAAATGATACTGTTGTTTCTGTATCATTAGCTCTTTTTATCGATTGATTAATTTTAGAAATTGCTTGGCTTGATATATCTTTTTGTTGTAAAAATTTTATAAAATTTTTACTTCTTATATCTTCTGGACTTAGTTTAAATATATCTAAAAATGTTTTATTAAAATCTGTAATTGCATTATTTTCATCCAAAACTACATATCCATCAGATATTCTATCAACTATTTTTTGTAAAGCTATTGGCGTAATCTTTAAAAAGTTAAATTTCATTATGGCAAATGTATAGAAAATTACAGCTATTGAAAAACTTATTGGAGTTAAACAAACATTCATATTATATATTTTTAATGTTCCTAATACATTAACAACTATTGGAAACATTGTTCCTATAATTATTAACATTGTTTGTTTTGAAAAGGCTCCAGAATTTTTTAACGTTCCATATATCATTAGTCCTATACTAACAAATAATAATCCATATGTATATATTGTATGAATATAAAAATATGGTCCATATACCATTTCATTTAAATTTGTTGAATATACTTTATAAAATAAATGATGATATTTATTAGTATATAATACCGCTAATGTAAGTAACGGTATTATAAATAATAATAAATATTTTTTCTTAAACCTAATTTTTGTGTTTTTAAATATTATTGCTACAAAAAACAATGCAACCGGTAAAAAACATGTTCCTATATATATAAAGTTTTCAAAAATAATTGGTTCAACATTTCCAAATGTTGTGAAAACTAATTGCAAGATTACACCTATACTTATTATTAAAACTGTTCCTAAAACAGATGCAAATGCATGTTGTAATTGAGATAATGGTTTCCTTTTTATAATAGTATACATTAATACTAATATAGAAAGTGTAGATATAATAAGTAATATAAATTCTGTATTAATTAATTTCATTTGTTTTTTCTCCTTTAGTATTCTATAAATCCTATTCCTTTAAAGTAATTCATATATTTTAATATGTATTCTCTATCTATATTTTTCCAAGAAAAACCTATTTTTTCTAAATATTTTTCTGAAAAATCATATGAGACTCTTATGTTTGATGTATATATTAATCTCTTTTTTGAATCTATGTCATGTATTATACCAGATAAAATTTCTTTTTTAAAGTTATCATTTAAAATTTCTTTTAATTTTCTTGACATTGTTTCATCATCTACAGCTTCAATATTTATTCCCAATTCTTTCATTGTATTTACCAATAATTTTATTGGTAACAATTTAGAATTATAAATATGTAGAACATTACAATTACTATCATATTCTAATATTTTTATAACTGCTTCTGCACATAAATCAACTGGTCCAAGTTCAATAGCATGATCTAACAAATATTTGGGAAACATTCCAAGTTCAATAAAAGATTTTAGTCTTTTTGCAAAAGCATTTTCTTCAACATTTTGTTGGAAAACGCCATCACTATATCTATTAGTAATATTTCCCATCCTTAATATTTGTGCATTTAATCCACTTTTTATAGCTTTTAATACTATTTTTTCCGCTTCAAACTTAGTTATAGTATATATTCCTGATATATTTTGTCCTATATATAAATCACTTTCTTTAAAGATTTTCTTACTATTTATATTTTCTGTTGTTTCTTCTACTGTTTCTTCTTTTTCTCCATTTCCTGATACACTAATAGTTGAAATATGTATTAATCTTTTATTTTCTTTTTTACAAAATTCAACTACATTTTCTGTTCCTTTTACATTTATATCATTAAATAATTTTGAAATTCCAAAATGTTTTACTAGTGCTCCTGCATTTATTACTGTTGTTATATTATTTTTTAGCATTTTATAATCTTTTGAATTAATTGCTAAATTTTCTTCAACTATATCCCCTTCGACAACTTGAATTCTATCTTTATTTTTTTCATAATAATCATTTCCAAAATAAAATGCAATTTTTTGTTGAAGTCTAATTAATGGTTCTTCATTATTTTTTCTCCTTACTAAACAATAGATTTTTCCATTTTCATATTTCAAATATTCATATAATATATGTATTCCTAAATATCCAGTTCCTCCGATAAGTAATACATCTTTTACATTATATTTTTGAATCTTTTTTAAATTTTCTAAATTATTTCTTTTTAATATTTTATTTATTTCTGAATAATCATATTTTTGGATATTATTATTCTTATTATATCTCTTTTTTGATGCTAATTCTTTAATTGTAGGATATTTGAATATATCTGCATACTCAAAATTGAAGTTATATTTTAGTGCTTCTATTTGCATTTTTATTGCAGAAATTGAATCTCCTCCTATATCAAAGAAATTATCATTTAAATTGATTTTATCTAAATGTAGTATATTTTTCCAGATTTGTAGTAATTTCAATTCATCATTATCATATTTATCTGGTTCTTCTTCTTTAAAATTCTCTTCCTCAATATTAGGCATAGGTAATGCTTTTCTATCTATTTTTCTATTAATTGTATATGGCATTTTTTCAAGATGTACTATATAACTTGGAACCATATATTGTGGTAAATATTTTTTTAAGTAACTTTTTATTTCTAATTCACTAATATTACTTGTACCATCTGTAACATAATATCCACATAATGAGTCTTTATCATTTATCGTTATTTTATTAACTATTGCTGCAGATACACCAGGATATTGTTCCATTTTATTTTCAATTTCTCCAAGTTCTATTCTTAATCCTCTTAATTTTATTTGATGATCAATTCTTCCCAAACATTGAATCTTTCCTTCAAATGTCCATCTTCCTATATCACCAGATTTATACATTCTTCCTTTTCCAAATTTATTTTGAAGAAATTTTTGATTTGTAAGTTCTTCTTTTCCTAAATATCCAACTCCAACCTGTATTCCAGATATATATATTTCACCAACTACACCAATTGGAACTCTATTCAAATTTTTATCTAATATATGTATTTGTGTATTCATTATTGGTGGACCTGTTGTAATTTCTGGTTCTCCATTCAAATTTTGTACATTTGATAATACTGTTATTTCACTTGGTCCATATATATTAAATACTGTTATATCATCTGCTAAAGCTTTCAAATCTTTTACAAATTTTTCAGGCAATGGCTCTCCACCAAATACCATATTTTTTACTAATCTTAATGGTGAATTTTCACTTCTATTATCATATACTATTTTCATTAAACTTGGTGTAACTGTCATTACATCTGTATTATACTTTTCCATTAATTTTTCTAATAATTTTGGATTTCTATGTTCAGCATTATTTGCCATTACAATTCTTTGACCATGTGTTAATGAAACTATTATTTCATAAACAAATATATCAAAAGGTGTTGAAGTTACTGATAGCAATGTATGTACTTTTCCGTCATGTAAATAATCTAATGCTTTTGTCATTGCTTTTGCCATATTAGTTAAACCCACTTGATTTAACATTACTCCTTTGGGAACTCCTGTTGAACCTGATGTGTATATGATATATGATAAATCTTCCATTTTAATATTAACTTTAGGTCTATCTTTATTTTCTTGATAAATATTATTGTCTAAATCAATTTCAATACAATTTGGTATTTCTTTTACTCTATCTTTTAATTCTTTTTGCGTTAATACATATTGCGACCTACTACTCTCTATATAATATTTTGTCCTATCTACAGGATATGTAGGATCAACATTTAAGAATGCACCACCAGCTTTCAGTACTGCATACATTGCTACAATAGTTTCCAATGACCTATTTGTCATAATACATACTATGTCATTACTCTTTACACCAATTTTAATTAAATAATTTGCTAAAGAATTTGCCTTATCATCAAGTTGTTTATATGTTAAAACTTTATCTTCACATATAACAGCAATATTATTTGGATTTTCATCAACTTGTTTTTCAATAAGATATGCTGTTGTATCATTATTTATTTCTCCATCTGTTGCGTTAAATTTTTCAAGAAGTTTATTTTCTTTTGGAGTTATTATATCTATATCCTTTATTTTTGCGTCAACATTTTCTATAATATCTGTTAACATATATAAATAATGTTCAAATAAATTTTCAATTGTCTCTTTTTTAAATAATTTTGTACAATATTCAACATTTATTGTATGCATTTTAGGTTTTACTTCTATTGATAAATTAAATTTTGAAATATTATTATCTAATTCTAAAACATTTACACTTTTTCCACTTAATTGTACTGTATTTTCTTCTTTGTTTTGATATGTAAACATTACATCAAACATAGGATTTCTTGAATTATCAACTTTTATATTTAATTTTTTTATTAACATATCAAATGGATATGGTTGATTCGATATATCACTTAATATTTGTTCTTTCATCTTTTCAAAAAATTCATTAATTGTTTCATCTTCATTTAATTTACTTCTTATTACAATATTATTTACTAATACTCCCATCATTCTTTTAGTTTCTTTTTGGTTTCTATTAGCAACTGGACTACCTAAAATAATCTCATCTTGTCCAGTATATCTATGCAATAATATTAAAAATGTTGAAACAAATAGCATATATGAAGACATTCCTATTTTCTTTGCATATTTTTCTATTTTTCTAAATATTTTCTCATCAATAACATTTGTTATAGTGTTTCCTTCATAGCTTCTAATTGCTGACACTTTATAATCATAAGGTAAATTTAATGGTGGGAATTCACAATCTTCAAATTTATTTACCCAATATCTTTCATGTTCTAAAATTTCATTACTTTTATTATAATTATTTTCCCACATAGTATAATCTCTATATTGTATTGGCAAACGTTTTAAATCAGCACCATTATATAATCTATTAAATTCTATTATTAAATTGTTTAACGACATTCCATCCATTATAATATGATGTGAATCAACTAATAACATTGTTTTTTTATTATCAATATAATGTACTTCTACTCTTATCAAAACTTCATTTTCTAATTTAAATGGCTTTGAAAAGTTTTTTATAATTGAATCAATTTCTTTTTCTTGGTTAAAATATACTGGTATATTAAAGTTTATTTCTTTACATACTTTTTGAACAATTTCATCATTTTGTTGAATTAATATTGTTCTTAATATTTCATGTCTTTTAATTATTTTGTAAAATACTTCTTTTATTTTTTCAATATCTAAAACTTCATCAACAGTAATTCCACCAGGCATATTATAAACAATATTATCTTCACCAATCATTTTACAATTATAATATATTCTCTTTTGAGCAGATGATAATGGATAATAATCTTGTTCTTTGATTCTTTCTATCTTTATTTTTGATATATCTTTTGTTTGATTTTCTGCTATATAGTCTGACATATCTTTTATTGTATAATTTGACAATATATCTTTTATATTTAATTGTACATTAAATTTTGATAAAACCTTTGTTGTTAATGTAATTGCTGTTAAAGAATCTCCTCCAAGTTCTAATAAAGTATTATTAATTCCAACTTTATCAACTTGTAACATTTTTTCTATTATTTTTATTAATTCTTTATCAATTTCATTTCTAGGTTTTACAATTTCAAGTTCATTCTCATCAATAACAGGATCTGGCAAAGCTTTTCTATCAACTTTTCCATTTGGTGTATGTGGTAATTGTTCCATTTTTACAAAATATTGTGGAACCATATATTCTGGCAATTTTGAATATAAAACTGTTTTCAAAACTGTTTTAGATACATGACCTCTTTCCACATAATATGCACATAATGCGTCTTTTTCTTTTACAACTTTTTTTACAACAACACAATCATGAATATTATAAACAGATTGCATTCTTTTTTCAATTTCTTGTAGTTCTATTCTTAATCCTCTTATTTTTACTTGATTGTCGATTCTTCCATAACAAGTAATTTCCCCTTTATCATCAAAAGCACCTAAATCTCCTACTTTATACATAACTTTTCCATCTATAAATGGATTTATTATAAAGCTCGCATTTGTTTGTTGCTCTTTATTCATATATCCTTTTCCAACACCATCTCCTGAAATATATAATTCTCCTATTGTACCTTGTGGCATCACTTTTTTATTTTTATTTAAGATATATATTTGTGTATTATTAATAGGTCTTCCTATTGTAATTTCTTCTTGATTTGTTGCATTTCCTATTGTTGAAAATATTGTTGTTTCAGATGGTCCATATCCATTGTAAATTGTTACATTTGGAATTATTTGTTTAATTCTATCTACCAATGTTTTTGTTAAAGGCTCACCTGCTAACATTATATATTTCAAACTTTTTAAACTATTTTCATCATTCAAATTTTCCAAATGAAATTTCATTACAGATGGTGTTGTTTGCATTATTTCAACATTGCTGTCTTTTACAATTCTTTCTATTTTTGATGTCATTTTTTGACCATTTTCACTCGTTAAATATACTGTTAATCCTCTTGTTAATGACATTAATGTTTCAAATCCAAATATATCAAATGAAACTGTTGTAATTGAAAGGATTTTATGATTTTTTCCATCTTTTAAATATTCAATTATATTTTTCATTGAATTGTAAAAATTGCTTAAATTTTTTTGTTTCAACATTACCCCTTTTGGAGTACCTGTTGAACCTGATGTATATATTAAATATGATAAATCTTCTGGTTTAGAAATATTTTCTAAATTTTCTTTATGATTTTCATATATTCTCTCATCTTTTACATTAATAAGTTTTTTATCTGCTAAATTTCTTCTATTTTGACTTGTTAATATTATTGTTGCTTCACTATCTTCAAGCATATATTCTATTCTATCTTTGGGATAATCTGGTGCAATTGGAATATAACATCCTCCTGATTTTAATACTGCTAACATTGATATTAACATTTCAAATGAACGTTCTAATAATATACCTACAACAGTATTATTAGTTACTTCATTTTCTCTTAATTTATATGCTAAACTATTTGCTCTCTCATTTAATTCTCTATATGTCATTTCTTTATCTTCAAAAACAATTGCTATATCATCTGGTGTTTTTTCTACTTGTTTTTCAAAATATTTTATAAAAGGTATGTTTTCATCATATTTTAATTCTGTTTTATTAAATTCTACAAGTAATTTTTCCTTTTCTTCAGGTGTAACAATATCAATTTCACTAAGTTTTATCTCTTCTTTTGATACTACTTGTTTTATAATATTTAATATTCTTCTATGTATATTTTCAATATCTTCTACTTTATAAATACTTGTCTTATAATCATATGCTATATTCAAATTTCCAGTATCATTTAGGTCATATATTTGAATATCTATATTATCTGCACAATAACCATTAAATGTCCATTCTGTTTCATATTCAATATTTCCTTCATTTTGCTTTGCATTTGTTATTTGATATGATAATAAAATATTATATAAATTTGGAATACTTTTATTTTCTTTTCTTAATTCTTCTAGCAAACATTGATATGAATATTTTTGATGTTTTAACATATCCATAGAATCTCTTGCTATGTTTTTTATGAATTGTTTAAATTCTATATCTTCATTAATATTAATTCTAAATGGAGCCATATTTATAAACATACCAGCTGCATTTTTTTCTTTATAATTTGTTCTGTTTAAAATAGGTGTACCTATAGTAAATTCATCTAAATTTGATACTTCTCCTATATATATTGCATAAATAGCCATAAAAAAATTATATAATGATATTTTATTTTCTTTACAATATTTTTTTATCTTTTCTACATTCTCTTTTGATATTTCATATTTTTTTCTTTCACCTGCAGGATTTGTTTCGTCAATGTCTCCTTTTATGCTTCCTGGTATTGTTGCAACTTCTGGAATAGTTTTAAATCTTTCTATCCAGTATTGCTTATCTTTATTATATTTTTCACTTTCTTGGTATTGTTGTTCTGATTTAATATAGTCTATATATGAATATATAGCCTTTTTTTCTACTTCTTTATTTTGAATTAATTCTGAATATGTTTTTATGATGTCATTACAAATAAGCGCTAATGTCCACGCGTCTGAAATTAGATGGTGTATATTGAGCATGAAAGCCCCTTTTCCATCTATAAATTTAAAGATATAAAATTTAAATAATTTTGAATTTTCTAATTGAAATCTTGTTTTTACAATTTTGTTTCTTTCTAATTCTAACTGATTTTTGCCAGCAATATTAATAGTGTCTATCTGAATTTCTTTTTTTTCAGATAACACTTGTTCAACATTTCCTTCATTTAACTTAAACTCTAGCCAAAAATTATCATGTTTTTTACACACAATTTGTATGGACTCTTTCAATTTTTCAAAGTCCACTTTCTCTTGTATAACTGCTGTACCACAAATATTGTTTATGCTACTTCCTTTGTAATATTGTTCAGTTACCCAAATTGATTTTTGGGCATTTGTTAAATTCCCCATTCTCTTAACATCCTTTTATATTTACATTTAGTATTACACTATTTTATTGTAGCATTTTTTTACTCTTTTGGCAATTTTTTTCTAAAAATTTATCAAATTTTTCTTTTTTATTTTTTTTACATTTTTTTTATCTTTTTTTACTTTTATGTTTTTTAATTTTTTATATGATATAGTGTGTTCAAACAGATGTATTTTTAATTATTAATTTATAATTATTTAGAAAAAACTATTTAAGAAGGCATCACTTTTATCTTTATGGAGGCATACTTATGAAGAAAAATCATGCAAAATTCCGGTATTTCAAAGTAGTCTTAGCTTTATTGTTATTGCTTTCTACATTTCCTTTCTTAATTGGAAATGCTGCATATAATAATTGCTGTGGACTCGCCAAAGCAGTATTTGATAACCTTCCCGTATACGATTCTAGTATTCAATCTGAAGGAAACATTAAAGATTACATTTTCCCAAACGAAACTTTTACGATTTTGTGTAAAGACGGAAATTCCTATTTCATTTCATACAGCACCGCAAATGGACCCACGTTAGGATATGTCTTTACCGGCTTTATGTTCGACACATATTCTACTTGCATGGGAATTGTTACAAGTTATTCCTCTGTTTATTATGGACCTGACACAACCACTTATGAAAGAAGTGGTTCTGTAAATTCCGGAGAATATGTAGCAATTCTTGCTTCCGAAAGTAATTGGTATTTTATTGAATATGACACTTCTAATGGAAGAAAACGTGCGTATGTTCCCGCCCAAAATGTTTCTATTCAATATGCAGAAGATTCTAATATTCCTCTTTTTGGTAACGTTTGTGGCGAATTGACAATTTCTTCCAAAATTAATGTTCGACAAGGTCCCAGTACACTGTATAGTGTTTATGGTTCTGTCTCAAATCAAAAAGCGGATTTGTTGAAAGTCGAAGATGATTTTTATTACATCAGATATTCGCTCAATTCTGGAAAACTCAAAACAGGATATATCGCTATCTCTGACTATAACGCCCAATAGTTTATTTTCTTGAGTAACTGCCTTCTTAAATAGTTTATGTAAGCACTAATTATATTAGTGCTTACATTTTATAAAAGGAGAAAACATGAAACATAAAAATATAAAATTAATTATTACATTATTAATTTTTATCATAACAATATCAATAATATTCAACACTAATAAAAAAAGTTCTAAAATTACAGATTCATCAACTAAATTTGAAAAAATTCCAATTGCAAACAAAACTGTAACTGTGCAATGGAATGAAAACTCTCCAAAAGTCACAATACAAAATAATTATATTGCAAATTTCATATTAGATGTTGATAATAACTGTTATAATATAAATCTTACAGTAAACGTTATAAATGATTCAAACGACACTTGGAATGAAATATATTTCAGAGATTATCCAAGTGCATTTTCTGATAAAGAAAATGGAAAAGTAAGTGAAATTACTAATTTACACGATACACAAACTAATACATCTCTAGAATTAATAAAAAATGAAGATCCTACTGTATTTTCAGTAAAACTAGCATCACCTTTACTCCCAAATGAATTAACATCAATTTCATTTGATTATAAAGCTTATGTTCCTAATCTTAATGCCAGATATGGATATCAAACAATTAATAACAACAGTAAAGATTTTTATTTAGCAAATTGTATTCCTATATTATGTCCATATGAGAATGGAAAATTTCAATATTATCCATATTTTGCAGTTGGAGAATGTTTCTATTCTAAAATGGCTAATTATGATGTTACTGTAACTATTCCAAAATCTTATACTTTAATTGCAACTGGAGATAATACTGAAATTACAAACATAAATGATAATCTCATCAAATATAAATATACAGCTAATGTTGTAAGAGATTTTGTAATTGTTGCTGGAGAAAATTATGAAATCTTTTCAAAAGATGTAGACAATATAAAAATTAACTGTTACTTTCACAAAGGAGAAATCGAAAAAGCAAATGAAGCCCTAAATTTAGCAACAGAAACATTTACAAAAATGAATTCTCGTCTTGGCAAATATCCATATAAACAATTCAGTATTGTAGAATGTGAAATGGAAATGTTAGGAATGGAATATCCTCAAGTAATTTTAATATCTACTAGTGCAGAAGGTGTTGGCTCATCAATTCATGAAATAATTCATCAATGGTTTTATAACATTATTGGAAATAATCAATATACAAGTGCATGGATTGATGAAAGTATTACTACATATTTAACAAATCCAGGTTTAGATCAATACACAGGAATAATTACACAACCATATAACGAATTTGAAAATGATTCAGATTATTCAACTGCAATGTATTTTTATGGTGCATCATTTTATAATAAACTTGAAGAAAAATATGGAACTTCAAAAATTAATAGTTTTATGAACGAATTACTTGAAAACTATGCTTATAAAGAAATATCTACTCCAGAATTAGTAAAACTTATACAAAAATATTATGGAACAAATAATTCTATTATAAAAAAATATATAGAAGAAAAATATCTATAAAAATGTTATTTTAACTTTATTTATTAACTTAATTGTTATATAATCATGTTAATTATTTGAGAAAGGAAAATATATGCAAAACTTATTAATCATTGAAGACAACTTAATTTATTCACATTTTTTAGTAAACTCTATATGCAAAGAATTAAATAATATACGTTTATATAGTATTGTAGATACTGGAAAAAAAGCATTAGAAATATTACAAAAAGAAAAAATCGATATTATAATACTAGATTTGAAACTTCCAGATATAAGTGGAATAGATATTATAAATTATATAGAAGGAAATAATCTCTCACAATATTATGCCTCAATTATAGTACTTACAAATGAAATTGATTTACTAAACCAAGTAATAAACAAAAAAAGCGTATTTACATATAGTTCAAAAATAGACAATATAGATTCTTTTATAGATAAAGTTCGTGAACTATCAAAAGAAAAGCAAGACATTAGCTTAAAAAATTCTATAAAAGAAAAAATCTCTTCTGAATTAGAATATTTAGGTTTTGATTTTTCATATATTGGAACTAGATATTTATATGATTGTATATATGAATGTTATTTATCAGACACATTATATAATATTAATTTTAGTAAACATATTTATCCTATTCTTGCCAAAAAATATAATAAAAGCCAAGTTTTAATAAAAGCAAATATTTTTCAGGCAATTGGTCAAATGTATCGTACAATTGATAAAGATAAACTTTCTACATATTTTGGTTATTCACTATTAGACAAACCAACAACAAAAGAAATTATATTTACAATATTACAAAAAATATCCTAAACTTATAAAGAGAGATATCAATACATTGCTCTCTCTTTTTTTGTTGTATGTTAATCTATGTAAAAACTAAAAAGAAAGAGTTTTCCTCTCATTAATTAATGACATCAGAATTTTAAATATTTTCCATAATTCTCTTGAAAAAACTAAAAAAACATCGTATAATATAAAAGTATTATAAATGCGCTCGTAGTTTAGCTGGATAGAATGCAAGGCTACGAACCAAGTATGCAATTGGTTGCAAAACCGTTGAAATATGGGAAGTTCGGGAGTTGGTTTTGTTGTATGCCCCCAAACTTTCCCCCAGATGCTTAGTTTAAAATTATTTTTGCTATATATTGAAAATTTAATAAAATTGTTTTATAATAATTAACATATGCGGCTATAGTTTAACTGGATAGAATGCAAGCCTACGAAGTTTGAGATTTGGGGGTTCGAGTCCCTCTAGCCGCACCAAATTAAGCATCTGTATATGTTTTTAAGCACTTATCTTCATAGGTGCTTTTATTTTTTTCTTTGTAAACCTTATTCCTTTTAATTTAGTTTCTTTTTCTGTTTCAAATGACTTATGACTTGCTTTTTTAAATTCTTCTTTCTTCCTTTTATCAGAAATAAAGATATAATAAAATTCTGTAGTTTCAAAATCAGCGTGTCCCATAATTTCTCTTAAAACTTCTTTATCCATTCCATTCTCACTCATTAAAGTTGCAAAAGAATGTCTAAAACCATATACAGTCATATGTTCCAAGCCATATTTCTTAATTATAGATTTTAATTTTTTATCAAGTCTTTCAGGTAAGTATGGTGTTCCTATTGTATTCAAAAAAACATGTTCCTTTGAAGGATCAAATTTTCTTCGTTGCTTTTCTCTTAATTCTTTTCTTTCGTTGTATATTTCTTGTAGCATTTTCTTTAATCTAGGACTTAAAGGAATCTCCCTATAACTTTCTTCTGTTTTTAAATCATCATCTACATACTCATGACCAATTATATTGAAATCATAATCATAAATTGTAGTATCTTTATGTGCATTATCTACATATAACATATCTTTATCAAATAATATGTTTGACATCAATAATCCACATCCTTCTTCTGGCCTCATACCAGACTGCAATAATGTTGCAAATAACTTGCAAAAACTTCGACCATCTTTTTCTAAAATATCAAGCCATATTGGTTGTCTATCAGCAGGTAGATATACCAATTTTGTTTTTTTAGACCTTTTCTTTTTAGAAAATTTTAGTTCAAATTCAGGTATTTCCTTAATAAGTTCTTTCTTTTTTGCATATTGAAGTATTTGTCTAATCATTAAAAAAACATCTTTTGCAGCACGAGGATAAACTTTTCGTAAATCAGAAACATATTCTTCTACAATTTCTTTTGTCATTTCTGGTACAGTATATTGAGAAAAATTGCCTTTTATATGTTTTTTTAATGTATATGCGTATGTTTCAACTGTTTTGGGACTAATTTTCTTTCCTGTCGTAGGATTAATATATTCTTTTTTATAATTAAGCCACATAACAGCAAAATCGGCAAAATTAATACAAGAACTTATACCACGATGAAGTATAACATCTTCTTTTGCATCTTTATACTCAGGAAAATACTTCAAATTTTCTTCACATTCTTCCGAAAACACACTTTCTTCAACTAATTCATGGTTTTGTTTTATTAAATAAGTATCAATAATTAGTTCTGCTAATCTTTGTCTTGCTAATTGTTCTGTTTGTGCTGACCTAGATAGTCTTGGGTTGCAATCTGCCCCTTTCAATTTGTTTTTTAATTCTAATCTCACTCTAGCTTCAAAGCTGTTGCCTCTTTTTCTTATTGTAACTGTTCCTTTTTCAGCCTTTTTTGCTTTTGTATTAATATTAGTAGCTCTTTTATTATTTATTTTTTCCATTCCGTTTTATACTCCTTTCAAAAGGCTTAAAATAAACAACAAAAAAGATATATTATAAAACTGTATCAATTATATAATATACCCTTTTATAAAAGCAATGGTGAAATCTTAATATTTTCCATAAGTACCATAATTGTTATCAAACCATTCCTGTAATTTTGCTCCGTTAATAATTATTTTTCTTTTGAATCTTATTGCAGGAAAACCTGGAACTGTTACTAACTTTAGCATCAGATTTCTGCCTATTCCTAGTTGTTTTCTTGCTTCATCAATACTTATACCAAATCTAGCAATATCAAAGTTATTATTATTCATTTGTATCACATCCGTTTTTCAAATCTTTTAATTTCTTTTCTGCATAAACTTTACTTTCTGCAATGCTCACTACAATATTTCTTGGATACATTTTGAAGGCCTGTTTCATTTCTATGCCAAAATTAGCAACACTTAATTCACCTTTAAAATCAGAGTGCATCATACTTTCAAAAGCTATTTGACCATAAGCAACTGCTTCTTTTTTATTCATAGCTTACACCTCCAACAAAAGTTTCAAAAAGAGAAATAATATTGTCCCATTGAATTTCCGAATCTTCTGTTATAGTAATTTCGCATTTTTCAATATAAGAATAATCTTTTTTTGACCTTATAATAAATTCTAATTTTTGTGAGTCATTTGCTGAATAATTTATTTCTGCATAAACTTTACTCTGTTTTGTATTTAATTTATCAGCTAATTTAAAAACTTTTAATAATTTTTGTTCCATATTTTTTTACCTTTCTTTTATATATTTAGGTACATCTGCGGAACGCCCAAGTTTTTCATCAAATTCGTACCTATGCTTAGAAGGGTTATATTTATAAGCACTAATGTTCCATTTTCGATAACTTTCATTGCTTAAATGTTTAGATTTTGATAATTCCAAAGTTGCCTGTCTGTGTTGTTCTTCCACAAAAGCAAAGTTATCATCAATTCTTTTTTGTTCTCTTTTGTGTTTTATAAATCTATTTTGATCCTTTTTTCTTTTTTCTTTTGACTTATTGCATCTATATTTTTTTTCTTCAGAGTATCTTTCATCTTGCTTAATAATTTTTGTAATATAACTAGAAGATGTATGTACTATTTCAGCAATTTCTTTTACTTTTAAATGTTCGATAAAGAAATATTTTATAATTAGTTCTTTTGAATCTTCCATTTCATCACCTATGGTTAATTTTTTGTCGACATTATTTTGATACGACAAGGATATTAGAGAAATTACTTAATCTCTAATTCTTTCATCTTTTTTCTAAATGCTTCTTGTTTTTGTTTCTTATTTTTTAATTCTTTATGAAGTCTAATTTTTAATTTTATTTTTGGTAGTAAAACGTCCATAAAAAATATTACAAATGTTAGACATATCCCTAATAATACAAATCTTAAAAACATCTTTTTTGCTCCTTTCCGTTTAAATAAGGCAAAAGACAGATAAGAGCTTGTCCTACCTGTCTTTTTATATAGTGCTTTCTTAAAATTTGCCCTTCACTATATAAACATCCTTTAACTTCAAAAAATTCTCCCCTAAATTTTAAAATTTGTAATTTTTTATTCCTTCAATTAGCTTTAGTATTAAATATTGGTATCTATCTTCATCTCCAAAACTATATTTTTTTAGTAAAGGCTTTTTTCTATCAATTATTTCTAGCATAGCCATTTCATCACCTTTTTGTGCTAATATTCCTAATTCATAAATACTTTTATTCCTCATTTTATAAGTCCTCCTTAAAATATTTTTTTAATTTTTCAATAGCTCTAATTTTTATTTTGCTAACAGTTTTTGAATATATTTCGAGAATTTGTGCTGCTTCATTTTGTGATAATTCTTCTTGAAATAGCAAAAAAATAACTGCCTGCTCAATAGCAGACAGCGAATTTAAAGCGTCTTTTATAGACAAAGATATATCAACTCTTTCATAGTCATTTTTAGCTCCATTGTTAAGCTCAAAAAAACTCTCAACAAAGGCACAATATCCTTCGTCATCAAAAATTGTTTGTTCTTTTGAACTCATATCAATTTGTTTTTTGAAATACTTTTTAGATGATAATATTATAGTTTTTGTTAAGAAACTATCAAACTTTGCTTCATTAGAATTTTTACTTTCCATAAATGTTCCTCCCAAATTTTCATTTGGGCTTAACAGCACCTGTGTTAAGTGAACACATGAAAAATAAAACCTCCTCTCCTAAAAATATAAAATTTTTGCATACAAAAAGAGCCTAATATACTATGTCTAAAAAATTACTTCCTTTGTGAATCTTTAACTTTTAATTCTTTTGCAAAGTATTCTCCTAAACAAGCTCTATTAAGCCCTGTGGCAATTATACTGCGGAAAAATTTAAAAATTTGTCGAAATCTGTCGCCTAAAATTTGGAAAAACACACTTTTGAACAATGTATAAATTATGAAACGCTTTAAAATCCAACATTATTCGACAAAATTCTACTTTGTCAAAGTACATATTTTCAGTCTGTTGCAGTATATAAAGTTTCTGCCAAAGAATATAAAATATAGCTGGTACAGTAATCTCTTGAAGGGAGGTCAGTTATGGCATTAGATAAAATACTAATCGGAGCAAGAATCAGAGAATTAAGAGAACAAATAATTGGAGAATCACGAGAAGAATTTGCCCAAAGATGTGATTTAGGTACAGATAGATATGTTGGTCAGTTAGAACGAGGAGAATTTTATCCATCTATCGAAGTGCTTTATAAAATTGCATATGCCACAGGTGCTAGTTTAAATTATTTATTACTTGGAACGGAAAATTCAAAAAAATCAAGAATGAAAAACAATTTATTAACTGTTATTGAAAACTCTGACACAAATGAGCTTAAAGCATATAATAAGTGTATTATGACATTAAAGGAAGCTTTGCATAATAATTTAGGCAAATAGCAATTTGATTATTGCTATTTTTTGTGTTATATTTATCTAGTAAAATATATTTTTAATAGGAGTAACAAATGAACTTTAAAACTGATTTATCTAATGCCAACCAAGAATTACTAAGTCAACTAGGAGTAGAGATTGAAGATAGAAATTATAGTACAGAAGAAATAAAAAAGTGTGAAAATAATATAGCAACGCATATTATGAGCAAAAGTTTGAAAAATATGGACCTTGCAAAAGAAAGTGTTAAGTATAGCAGTTTGACGAATATTTTTGCTAGATATGAAAACTAAAATATATATTTGAAATTTAGACTGGAAGTGAAAACATTGAATGATAAAGAACTAAAAGCATTTATAATAAATTTTATAAATAGAAAAGAAAAAGAAAGCGAAAATAAAGATTATATTGAATATTCTTATTATGAATTAAAAGTAAAAGCAAATCTATCAGAAAAACAAATTGATGAAGTTCTGTGTGTTAGTAGGGATTATTTTGAAAATAAGAATTATAGTGTTTATTTTACTAATGCCGAATTTGAATATAATGGTCAAAAAAGAAAAGTTGAAACAAACGATTATATGGTTGCGGTTAAATATAAATAGTAATTTGTTGAAATGATTGGAGGAATGGGTATGAAAAATAAAAATGTATTATTTGCAGTATTAGGTATAATTGTATTAGTAGCGTTAGT
>JABLTS010078755.1_pt1 | contig 59874 bp, 64 predicted proteins | sample 7160081 | NCBI WGS metagenome assembly JABLTS01 (sample SAMN14651231, study PRJNA627086) | human gut metagenome | isolation source: feces | host: Homo sapiens | reverse complement strand
GTAATACCAGCAGGAAGGTTTAAACTCGTTAATCCGCTACAACCATTGAATGCGGAATAGCCTATATAGGTAATACTAGCAGGAAGGGTTAAACTCGTTAATCCGCTACAGCCACGGAATGCGGCAGCGCCTATCTCGGTAATACTAGCAGGAAGGGTTAAACTCGTTAATCCGCTACATTCAAAGTATTTGCAACTTATTGTGTTCCAATTTGTTTTGATTAAAACGGTAGAAAAGTGATTGCATGGATTTAATGGAGGATGAAAATGACGAAGATTTAACGTATTTAACTTTTGTAAGCCACAAAAATGGAGATGGTGTGCATATTTTGTGCAGAAGTTATTCTCGCAAGGAACAACTCTGGCTATCTCCGCTCTTTTGTTGCCTACAAGGCACAAAAACTCTTAATAATCTAAAAAACACATTTATAATGTTATTATTTTTGAATAAAAGTTCTTATATTGTCGATTGTTTTGTGTATCTTTGCGTTCAAATTAAAGATATTTGCAAATGAATGATTTGAATCGTATTAAAGTTGTTCTAGTTGAAAAGAAGCGAACAGCTAAGTGGCTCGCAGAGGAACTAGGCAAGAACCCTGCAACTGTGAGCAAGTGGTGTACCAATGTGTCTCAACCAGACCTATACACATTAGATAAGATAGCCATTCTGCTTGATATTGACAAACGAGAGCTTATAACAGGTAAAGATTAAAGCTATGACAGATATTGTACAGATTCAAGAATCAGAGTATGATGCAATTCTGCGACAGGCTGTCGCAGTTATTGACAAAACAAGAGCAATGGTGGCAACAACGGTATGTTCTGCCATCGGTACCGCTCATTGGGAAATTGGAAAATTGCTTCACGACAAGAAGATTGAAAGTAAGCATGGAAGCGGTGTGGTAAATCGCTTGTCTTTTGACTTGAAGCAACGTTATCCACAGATGGGTGTTTCTCCAAGAAACCTGTGGGATATGAAAAAGTTTTATGAACGTTTCTGTGAAAGCGAGCCAAAACTGCGACAGGCTGTCGCAGTTTTACCATGGGGACATACTTTGACCTTGATGCGCAAGTTCGGCGAGGATGATAACGCCATATTATATTACGCGCAAGAAACTACGTCAAAAGGTTGGAATCGTGAACTTCTAACTAGTGCCATTTCTTTGCAAATGCACAAAAGGAAGAATGAACCATTGGATAACAACTTCGAGCAGACTCTACCTGCTACACAGGCGAAGTTTGCCAATGAGGTGTTTAGAAGCGGTTACAATTTGGGATTCCTTGGTGTGAAAGACCCTATCTTGGAAACAGAGCTTGAAGCACGACTTGTGGAGAAGGTTAAGCAGTTCCTCTTGGAACTTGGCAAAGGATTCACATATATTGGTAATCAACACGTACTCGAATACAATGGAAAGCGGAACAAGGTTGACATGCTTTTCTTCCATCGTGGACTGCATTGTCTTGTGGCTATTGATTTGAAGATCGGCGAATTTAAGCCAGAATATGCAGGAAAGATGAACTACTACCTATCATTGCTTGATCGTTTAGAACGTAGGGAAGACGAAAATCGTTCTATCGGTATCATTCTATGTGCAGAGAAAGACCGTGTGGAAGTTGAGCTTGCATTGGAAAATATGGGCAAACCCATTGGTGTGGCAGAATATCAGTTGATTGTTCCACAGGAAGAGCTAAAGAAAATAGTTGCTGAAGAACTTGAAGCTTTTAATAAAGAACTTCCTCTTTGTACGGAAAAAGAGAAGGATTAAAAAAACAAATATGATACTATAAGTGAAGCATTTTAACACTTGTAAGGATGAACTCGATTTTGATAGAAGAGGGATGATCTGGGAGTATTCACGAAAGAGCAAGAAAACGAAAAAAGAGAGCTAAGAAACATGGCATTTACAATTATCTGTATTCATCCGATAGTAGGATGCAAATATCTAAAGATACTAAAAGAGGAAGAATATTATTTCTTCAATGATTGGTATCGAGAGGAGAATGGATGTGTTGTAAGAAATGATGACGATGCATTCAAACGTCACTTCTTTGGTGAAAAGGTAAGTGTTCAGGCAGTTGTCGGAAAGAACGGTAGTGGCAAGAGTTCGCTTTTGGAGCTGATATATAGAATTTTGAACAATTTCTCATACGTGGCTACAGAAGGGGCCTATAGGGCAACTGCGGAAAGACTGTATTATATCAGAGAGATAAAGGCTGAACTGTATTATGAGTTGGAAGGACAACAGGGATGCATAAAAGTGGAAGATGATACGGTTACATTTACGTATGGCGACGAGGCACCTATAGAATTATACTTCCCCGGGAGCAGAAATTATGAGGAAACAGACGGCTGGCTTAACGCCAGGCCATTGGACGGGTATGAGCATAAGGTCATACGTGGAATGGAAAGACAAACAATATGGGAAATCATACAAAAGACACTTAATCACTTCTTCTATTCTCTTGTGGTGAATTATTCTATCCAATCTTTGAACCCTTGTGACTATGAGGATGAAGAAGCCTATGGAAATGATGCAGATGATTGGGCTGATAATTCATGGCTGACGAGCCTATATAGGAAGAATGATGGCTATATGGTTCCTATTGGATTTGAGCCCTATAGAGGGAACAACCAGATAGACTTGGTAAACCAAAAGGAATTGGCAGAGGATAGAGTTGCGGCGTTGCTAATCGATGCTGAAAAACATGATCATAAATTGTTGCCAGGGTATAGTTATAGTTCGATAGATTTTACTTATGACCAAAAGTTTTCTTTAAGATTTTAAATCCGGCAAAACGAAATGTGCTCGATTTGAAAAACGAAACGTGCAAAAATCTGGAAAAACGAAACGTTCTAAAAATTTCGCACACACGACACTTTAAAGCAATAAAAAAGCAGTCCAGAACGGGCTGCTTTTATAGTTTTTGAACGGCGAACAAACGGCGTTCAAACGAGGTTCAAATTATGCGGCATTAGACTTCACGAGCATCATATCTTTGTAACCAGCTTCAAAGTTCACATGCGCATTGAACTCGAAACGCTTACAACCTTCAAACGGATTGCCGAGCGTTTTATTCTTGCCTAACCATTCACAAAGCTCAATGATAGACGACTTATCTGATGTGAAATAAACAAACGGCTTTCCTTTGAGCACTTTCAACACATCGAGATAGTCAGACAAATGCCAGTACATTTTGTATGTTCCAACCTCTGTGGACAAATAAGGAGGGTCAACAATAAACACCACATTCGGCTCATCTTTATACTTTTCGTATAGTTCACGATAGTCACATGATTCAATCGTCAAGCCTTCCAGATAGTCCTCACTTGTCGGGTAGTCGTTCTTTCGGATATTATTGTACAATGTCTGCTTCTCCATCTCCTCGATGCTCAGTTCGTACTTCATTGAGAACATCACCGATGCCGAGATGGTTATAAAATCAATATAGCCCACCGTTTGCTCCTCATGCCTCAAACGTTCAAACATCTTCTCACGCATCTCACCATCTATTCGCTTGTGCTTTGGCGTATTGCCAACAATCGCTCGCAAATCAGCGAGCAGCGCATTTGTCTGAGGTATATGTGCCAATCGCTCGCGGTAGTTGTCGTAGTCGTTATATACCACAGTTGCCTCTGGACGCAAATGCTTCGTTATATGGGACAGCAACCCGCTGCCACCGAACAAATCCACAAACACTGTTTTGTCGTTAAACTGGGGCAGAATCTTGATATACTCCTTTGCAAACATGCGCTTCTGTCCGACAAAAGGCAGAGGTGCTGCCATGTGCATTTTCCCTCTCATACGTTCAGTTCAAATTTTATATTATCCTCACCAGCGAGAAGTCGTTCAGTGGGCTTTATGTTGTTTTCATAGATGTGTACATTCGCCAGGTTCAGCGTGATAGACTTTAGCGGCAAGTCTATCTGTCGAGCCATCAGATAAAGGTGGTAAATGTCTGAAGGCAGTCCGAGGTTTGCATCGGAGCTGCGCTGATATGCCGACACAACCAATGCATCGTCCTCTATTTGAAATTGCACAAGGCTCAGGCACGGTGCCTGGTTGCTCTCTGCATCCGTTGCTCCGAGAAACAGTACATAGTTTTTGCTGTTGCGTTTCTCCTTGTTGATGCGATCAATAAGTGGTGGCAGTTTCTCCATGTAGGTAGGGTAACTGTTCACCAATGTCTGGCCACAGTAGTCCCACCAAGCTATGCCAGCCTCACGGTATCGCTCCACATTGCGCTCTCCTTGCATAAACAGTTTCAGCTCTTCTTTCAGTTTCTTCCTCGCTATGCCGTGGCTCTCAAATATGTCGAGCAGATCAGCAGGTGTGAGCGTCAGCTGCTCGTTGAGCAAGTATTTTATCTTGCCTTTTTTGTTCTGTTGGGTCTTGCCTTCAGCAAGCACCTTCCCCAATAATAAATAGTATTTGTTCATCGTATTTTACTTTCGATACGGCAAAGTTACCACGCTTCCGCATCAAAAAGTAACACCACGAGCAAATCACACTGCAAGCCTTTTGCAGCACATTTTCAAAAGCCTTGCGCTTTACTCCCCCCGAGCTCCTGAGCACTACACTCTCGACCATATCGCTTGATGAGCGTGTACACCTTGCGCTCGCTCACATGATAGCGATCTGCAAGTGTCGCCACAATGTATGAGACCTTTTCACCACCACCGAGCATCACCCGATAGTCGTTGTACAAGTCTATATATTCCACATCTTCGATGCGTATCCCCGCTTGTTGTAGCCTTTTTAGAGGTTCCCTGTTAAAATTCAATATCTCAAATACTTTCATTTTCAACTAAATTATGTACCTTTGTATCGCCAATCACTTTATGACAACAAAAATGCTCACAGCGCGGCAGAGGGTATATGCCCCCGGTCGTGCGCTGTGAGCGTTGTTATAAAAGTGATTGGCGTTGCTTTTTAACAGGCCGGGGGCTTTTTTACATCCTCCCCCGAAGGGATTTTTTAAGCGCTGTACTTGCTCAAATCTATTGCATCTTTATTCTTCCAGCCATCTTCCAGCATCTCTTGTATATGCTTAACGGCTTTGGTATAGAAGTCTGCAAGTTCATCCAGTGTTTCAAACGTACGATACACTGGACTTTCATCAGTGCCGAACTTAAATGTCACTGGCAGCGTTTTTCCATCCGTCTGGACGGCCAAATCGTATGCAGCCTTATAGTTGTACTGGTTCTCTTGCGAGAGCCACACAGAGGCTCCTTCATAGCTGAAGCCCGACAATATTGCTGCATCCGTTTGTTGGTTGTACCATTTTCTTACGAGGTCTTTTATTTCCTCGTCAGTCGGCTTGTGTGTCAGTTCTGCCTCCATGTAGTCAGCAGTTCCGTCATCATGTTCTTGCACGTCCCAACGAACGCGCCACTTGTTTTTGATGGGGTTCACGCATTCAAGCAGTTTCACCTCCAAACTTCCTTGTGCTCTTTTCATCAACTAAAAACGTATTTGGTTCGACCTTTGCCGAACACTTCCGTCTTGATCGTTGTCTCAAATGGGAAGCCATCCGGCACTTCTTTAATCTGGGCGAGGATATTTTTCATTTCCTCACTGTTGGTAAAGAATTTCCTGGCTTCGCCGTTCATCTCGATCGATACGATGCAGCGGTCTTCACCCTGCTCCGTCTTGATGCCCGTCTCAAAGTCCTTCACGATGATAGGAATGTTTACCAACTCGCGGATACTTACTACTGTACCCGCGAAGCGCTTTTTGCCGTCTTCTGGCTTGTAAGCCACATTTAAGTCCTTAAAACTTTTCATTGTTTTGCCTGTTAATTTATTAAACAAATTGTTACAGTCGGCGTGCTTTGTCATCCCATAAAAGGATGCTGTCAGCTCTCGCCTTCTTTTTCTCGATTTTACCTCGCGCATCTTTCTTGCGAACTTCTGCTTGATGCGTTTCCTTAAACGCACATTGTTTGGCCGTATCACATAGCCCAGAAAGTCTATTCCCTCAGCAGTCGGAAACACTCTCTCATTTGGCTTTACCACCAAATTAATTTTCTGCAGCTGTTCATGTATGATGTCACGAATCATCCATAGTTCCGCTTTCGTTTTACCGAGTTCCACGCCGTCATCACAATATCTGTAAAAATAACGTACGCCGTACTTGTCCTTCAGATAATGGTCTAAGAAAACAGACAATAACAGATTCCCCGACCCTTGCGAGCTGCGCAGCCCGAAACTGATGCCCTCAGGCAGAAGGTGCAGAAAGTGCTCCAGCAGTCCTAACAGCACCTCGTCCTTGAATACCCTGCGGTAACACCACATTACAAAATCCGGCTTCACGTTGTCATAGAACCGCCTCACGTCAAACTTATAGCAGTATGTCGTTCCCTCTGGGTCTGCATTCAGATCTCGCTGTATACACTTCATCAAGTCGTGCGTGCCACGTCCCTTGATGCTCGCCCCCGTAGTTCGTATGAAACGCTTGTGCAGATGTGCGTCCACCACATTCATCACAGCATACACCGCTATGCGGTCTTTCATCGACAATATCTGCAGATGCCGTTCTTTACCATATTCACAGATGATGCGCTCATGATAGCCACCGAGCTTGAACGTACCGTTCTTCAGCTTTGCCGTCAGTTCCGCTATCACCTCGTCACGGTGCTCCAGCAGATAGCGACCTTGCCTGCACGTCTTTCGCTTCTTGCCCCGCAACACAGCGTCAAACGCCTCCGACATGTTGCCGTAGTCCGTCACCTCCTCCATGATGTAGCCTTCTCTGCGCATAGGGTTCTCTGTTTCTCGTTTACGGAAGATATGGGCCTTCCTTTCCCCGGGCCAAACTTCTTCGAACCGTTACCGGCCTACCAAACTCTATTGCCCGACACTTGATGTTTCAGCTTTCCGCCCTTTCATGGACGCTGTTGCTGTGGCTCGTTTCCCTCGGCACCACATCGAGAAGCGCGTCCTCATCGTTGTACGCCGATATATTTTGATTTCCAGACGCGAGCCGACATTCGTATTCGCATTCGAAGCATCGTTATTCGCATTCGCATTCGACACACCGCCATTCGCATTCGCATTGTTGTACCCGCGATAGACCACACGGCCCATTAGGAAACTCTACCAAGATGCAAAGTTACTCATATTCCCGCCAACTCAAGCGATTATACTCAAAATCAGTTGCAAAGCGACAATATTTCAACGAAAACCGCCGCACCACCAGGTTCCCTCGAAATTCCTGAAATTTTTCGACCGGCTTACGCCGGTGATACCACGTCTTTCGTTTTGTCGCTTCGCTCCCGCTTTGCGCGCTTCGCTTTACGCAGCCTCGCTCAACGCCTTATACGCAGCCACGCTTTGCGCCCTCACGAGTTTGCCGCGGAAGGCCAGACGCGAGCCGACAAACGTAAGCGCATACGAAGCATCGTTAAACGCATTCGCATTCGACACACCGCCACTCGCATTCGCACTGTTGCACCCGCGATAGACCACACGGCCCGTGGCTGTGCTTATCCAATAATAATCTGAATAGTATGTACTCGACGAACCCTGCATAGCCCCGGCTGGTACAATAGCCATCAGCTTTCCATGCGCCACAGCCGTTATCCAGCCACTTGAAGTAGAACCCTTTATCATTATGGTGCTACCGTCAGGCATCCAAATGCGCCACTTGCCCTCATTGCCGCTCGTGTTCGGCAAGTCAACACCGTCCATCATTTCATACTTGTGTCCGTAGATGTCCTCATAGCCCAGGCAGCAGATATTGTTCACCTGCGTCACCTTTGCAGCACCATACTCGTCCTTGTCCACATACCAGGCATACTGATGCACCAAATCCTCAATAAGACTGTTTGTCACATTCGGGTTGATTGCCTTTGCATCCTCATAGCCTATGGTGTCCTGCATGCCTCTTGACATCGTACCGCCGGTCGTGCGCATATTCGTATGCGAGCCAGCGCCGCACTGCTCCTGCATGTTCCTCCTGCCATATTTTGCGTATGCAAGGTTCGCAATGCGGAAGTGCATCAGAGCGTCAATCTGCTGCATACCCCTCTGCACGCTGTAATAATGGAAGTCCGTCCATGTCATACTTGCAGTGGTACTCCCGCCCGTTATGCAGGCACGCAGCTTGCTGCCCACTACAGAACTGCCCACAACAGCACACAGATGCTCATCGTTCGCAAACCATTCAGGCTCCATATCCTCTATCTTGCTGCTGTTGGATAGCACCACCTTGTCAAACTCGGCTGTGTTCAATATAGAAAAATACAAAGTCTTGGCTCCCTCCGGCACATCGCTGATTAGATACATGCCCGCCTCAAAACGATTACCAATAACAGGAACGATGACATCCTTTACAATATTGCCCAAAGCATCCGTGAAAGCGCTGCCCACAAGGCTCGTGCCCGGCACACTCGGCCAACGCACCCTTTTGTGTCCCGACACGTCAACCATACACACCGAGTACGAATTGTCGGTGCTATAGGCGTTCTTGATGGTGCCCTTTCCCGTCATCACCTTCTTGCCGTTGACATAACCGCCCTGCACCGCCTTGATGTCATCAAGCGTCAATACGTCCACATTCGGCACCGCCGGCATGTGATCCTTGTCCTTCGAGCTGTAGCAACTGTAGTTCTTGCTGTTCAAGAAGTCATTCACACCCTTGCTCCAGAAGAAAGGCTCGTGCATCATCAGGTCACCCTCGCTGCCGTCAAGTTTGGCAGTGGTTCCTTCTGCATACTTGGTGCTGTCCTTATCGTCAAGCTCCATGTAAGTCATCTCGCCGTCCAGATTGTTCACCACGGTATCGACATTCGCGATGTTCGCGTTTCTCGTGGTCGCTTTCTTTGTCACCTTCGCAAGCACTCTGTGGCGGTTCTTCAATATCGCAGCCACATGGCCGCTTGGCTTGTAGTCACTGCCGTACTTGTAGCCCGTGCCGTTATCCAGGTTCGAGAGGTTTGCATCGTCTGCCACGCTCTCGTCACTCTCCAGCATCGTATATTCTGGCTGCACGATGTTCAGTTCAGGAAAGTGCGCCTGCAACGCCTCATACTCCTCGTCCCCCTTGTATTTCGTCAAGCGGTACGTTCCCACCAATCGGCAGGTGTCCACGTTGCCGCCTTCCTCGTCCACGCCGCCCGTCCGCATCAGCGAATTCAACAGACTGCCGTCACCCTCCATGTCGATGCCCGTCACACGCAGATATTCGATGTTCGAACAGCGTTCAAACAGCGTTTGCCAGTCTATGCCAGGACAGCTGTCAACAACGAGCTTCGTCACATTGGCCGTACCATCGATGGTCAGTCCCTCATCTTTCAGTTTCGGCAGATACTCCAGACGCAGAGTCGTCAGCGAGGCAGGCAACACGAGTTCCTCTATCGGAGCACCCTTGGCTACAGTCACGCTCTTCACATTCGTGCCGCCAGCGTCGAGGTGCCTCAGCAGCGTGTTCGTCGAGAAGTCCAGCGATGTCGAGTCCTGGCGGTTGCTTCTCGCCATCGTCTGCCCGTTCAGGTTCACCTCCCTCAGCTGTCTGCATCCCTGCGTCACAAGCCACCATGTAGCTGTCGAAGGCTGTGCCCCCTGCTTCACGCTGATGTCCAGCCGTCTCATCATCTTGCAGTTGCCCAGCTCCAGGCCGTTCAGCAGATGTCCGGCAGCCCCCGTCAGGTCAATCTCCAGGATCTTCGAAGCACCAAACAGCAGCATCGGGTCGTTCAGTGCACGCTTGCCCGTCACCGAGAGCCTGCCAGTTTCGCCTCTCAGCAGCCTGCCCGTCTCGCCCTCCATATAGTCTTTGCCCGACAGACCGTAAGCAAAGTAGTATTCATCGCCCGACACGATACGCATCACGTCTGCCGCATCCGTCGCCTCACGCGCCATATAGAAACCAGCCGAATCCGCACGGTAGGTACTTACACCGAATTTAGCGTCAAGCAGCGCAAAGCGGTTTGTAATGAAGTGGTCAAGCTGCATCTCGCGCGTACCGCTCAGCGCATACATGTTGTAGAACTTGTTCCCGTCCGTCGTCACACCGTTCTCCGTCACTCTCACGCCCTTAGTCTCCGGCTTGATATACTTCATCTCTCCCGACTTGTTATACTCCCTGGCAGACCAGTTCTTCTGCATAGCCTCAAACGTACCCTTCACCTTCTGGTTCGTCATCACCCTGCGCAGCTCCTCTGCCATAGCCTTGATTTCCGCCTCGAAGTTGGCGATAAACAGGCACCACATCCATGAGTCATGACCCTCAAACACCCATTTCTTCTTCTCCGCGTCCCACGAATCCCTCATTATGTTGTAGGCATAAGCAAGCAGCGAGTCATTACGCTTGCCGAAGCAGGTGTCACCGTCGTAGTAAGTCCACCACCATATCTCCCCGTCCCAAGTGCAATGAATCGTGTTCTTCACAAACTGGTCCACATTGCCGCCATAGGTCACGAGGATGTAATATGCAGTCATGTTCCTCACATCATGATGCAGTCCAAGCTCGTTCCTGAACTTTTCCGACTTCCATGTATTGAGGTCTGTGTACGTCATGTCCGCACCCGCGGGCACACATGATTTCACCCAGCTCCAAAGCTTCCTTATTGCCCCCTTCTGGTATTCCGAAGCGTTCTTCTCGCCCGCAGCCTCATCGGCACCGCTCCACAGCGTGTCCTTCGGATAGTTGAACTCAAGCGAGCTCTCAAACTCCGCATCCAGTTGCGCGTCGAGGTCATTGTCCACCTGAAAGTTACACAGTTTCTTGCCGTTGTCCAGGAACTCTATGGCTATATGCTTCCCCTTGTCCGTCAGACCCATCACATCATACCAGTCACTCTTGTCATTGTTCATCTGGTACTGGCCGTAGTACGTAGGGTTCGAGTCGTCAGAACTGGTCGTTGCGAAGATATCGCAAGGATAGCCGTATATCGCCGTGCGTATCGTTGGGTCTTGCTGCTGTGGCGGAGTAGGCGATATCTCCTTCATCACATCATTGAATACTATCGCCATGCCCGTGTTCGTCTTCATCGACGAATCCGAGAAGTCAGCCTTTGCACAGTTCACCTTGCACGGCTTCGTGTCACCCTTGAACAGTGGCAGTTTGTTCACATCCTGCTTCACGCCGTTTATCCACATCTCCGGCACCAGACCTGCCTTCATGCACTTCATCCAGTAGAAGCGGTAGTTCTTCACCGGATACTTCGTCGATGAAGTTCCCTGGATACGCATCATGATGTTCGTAAAGCGTATCACGTCACCCCACGATGTGTATATCACCAACTCATCCACATGGAAGTTCTGCTTCTTGTTCTTGCAGGCGTTCACGTCGTCAAGACCGCTGCCCGAGTCCTCCGTGCGCACGATCTTTATCACAGCCCTGCCCTTGGCCATTATCTTGTCCATGTCTATTTCGCCCGTCTCCGGGTTAAGCACGTCGTTGTAAGCATACCGCTCCGCCATCTCCTCCGCATTGTCGCTGCCCACCGTATGGTTGTCCACCACCTCGTCGTCAGTCAGAGGGCGCGAATACGCAAACACCTTGTACACCCTCACGTCAGCACCGTCCGAGCTTATGCTGATACCCTGCGGGGCGTCCTGCTTGAAGTTGTCGTCATCCTGATAGCACATCGCCGACACGCGGTCACCGTTCATATACAGCTCCATGAGCGAGCCGTCGGCACGCTTGCCCACGTTGAAGGCAAAGCGCACACGCTTGCTCTCCGCATAGTTCTGCTTCACGCCCACCGGCGTCTTCGTCACGATCGGCAGACCCGTCTCCGGGTCTCTGTTCTCCTCGTCCTCCTGGTCCTTTGTCGAGCCGCTGTAGAGCATGGCGCTGTCCGCCGTAATACGGAAGCCCTTTGCGTCGTTCTCCATGCAGTCCACCACCACCGAGCTACGGTCCGACACGTTGCTCACCTCCATGTCTATCTCGACAGACATGCCTCCGCGCTTCACGTCTTGCATAAAAGGCTTAAAGTCAATCACTGCCTTCGCACCGTTCTTCAGCACCAGAGCCTCGCCGTCCCAGCCGCTCGTCTGCCAGTCCATGCCCTCAAAGGTCGTACCATGTTCACCGTAGACCCACAGTTTTCGTGCCTCAGGGCTTTCCGAGTTCGAGCGTCCCGCAGCGTTCAGCTTCAGTTCCAGCCCCTGCGTCGCCTCGCCTATGTCCAGACCGCTCGACGCCACATCCACAACCGCTTCCAGCGCAGCCTTGCCGCACACCAGCTTCAGCCGCGTCTCGCCCTGCTCCATGAAGCGCTCCATATATGTCTGCCGTCCGCGGCCCACGCTGTATGTCTTCTTCGTCTCCTTGCCAGTGGGCGAAGTCTGAGTCTCCGTCACCACCGCCGGAACCTCCGTCGGGTCGTATGCCGCATACTCAAACTCCAGCCTCTCATACTGCTGTGCCGACAGACGCGCCATCAGAGGCATCTCCCCAAGCACCACCTCACCGTTCTTGTTGACATATTTCATGCCCACCCAAGGGCTTCTCTCGCCACCCTTCAGCAGGTCAATCCATATTGCGTCCGACTTCAGACCATCTCTCTCCGCTACCAGCTGCACCGTGTGCCGGCCTGCCGCCAGCGTATTGGCAGCTATCGTGAACGCATCGCGAGTCGTGCCCGCCTTGCTCACATCCTTCGTCGTAGGCACACCATTGCCGTCAACATACATCGACACCGTTCTTCTGCCAGAACCTGTTAGAGTGAACGGGATGCTTATCGTCTCCCCGTCCTGATAGCCACCCTTATGCATCGCTGTGCCCATGTCATAGTCCGACGTCAGTTTTATGCCCACCACCATCACCATCGCATAAGCCTGCTTAGTCTGCTTCTCGCCCTCAGCGGTAGTACATTCAGCCCTCACATACACATCCACATTTCCCGCCACCGACATATATGCCGAGAGGTCAGCCGTATAAGTACCCCTCGACACGTTGCGCAGCTCCTGCGTCCAGAGCGTCGTAGTGCCCAGCTTCACGCTGATGCTCACCGTTGCGTTCACACCGTCGCTCTCGCCCTCAGCGTTCACATGGTCGTAGGTCCAGGTCAGCAGCGCCGAGCCGCCCTCTTTCACAAGCTCCGGAGCCACCTTTGCCGTCACCAGTATGCGGCTTGCCGACGATGTGCCACCACCGCCACCCGCAGGTAGCTTGGCAGGCGTGCCTATCGCCTCACCCTTCGTGTCGTAAGCATACAGATAGTTGTCATCACCGTCAGGAACTACCTCTATCGAACCCAGCGTATGCGCCTCCAGCTCCTTCAGCTTTGTCGCCACCACACCGTTCTGTATGGCGTTTGTGCTCTCCTCGTCAAGACTCGTGTCCACCTCCGGCACGTCCACCGTCAGGCTGATGTTACCAGCATCATCAGCCTCGTTCTTCACACCATTCAGTGTCACACTCTTCACCTTGCCACCACCACCGAAGTCGCTCCAGCTTGCAGTTTCCTCCCAACTTTCCGTTGTCGTTCCCGTAAACTGTTTGGTCTCCCATTTTCCAGGTTCCGTCTCGTAGCTCACGCAGCGGCCCTTCTTCCGCTCTTTCGCCTCTACTGCCTTTATGGCGGTCGCAAGCGTATAGTATTCGCCGTCCTTCAGCGGTTTCTTCTCCGTCACGTTATAGGTGTTGCCACCGCTCTTCTCCTCAATGGCAGTACGCAGTTCATCATCGGCTGCGTTTCTCGCCTTCTTCTCTTCTGTTATCGCATTTGTGTTGTCAACTATGTCTTCTGCAAGGGCGGCTTCAGCCTTAGTGCGTGCTTTGTTCTCCTTGTCTATCAAGCCCGACAACGCAGCCATTGACTTCTTCACTGTATCCGATATATACTCAGCCCATTCCGTCCATGTTCCTTTCTCGTTCTCCAAGTGTGCCGAGTTTATGTTATACGAGCGGAAGTATCTGTATATAGCCTTGTCATTATGTACACTGAAGTCCAACTTACCCTCCGTATTCATGCTATAGTGCGTCGTCAGCACTTCCGTCAGTTGGTGTCTCATCGAATCCGAGAAAATCTCCACTACACCCACATTCATTCCATTGTAGACCAACGTCCAGCGCGAGTGTAGCGTGTCCTTCGCCATCCTTACGGCTTCCGCCACGCTGCCAGGCACGGCATCTATCTTTGCCACATCTATGCTGCCCACTATTCCCTCGGCAAGCGTCCGTATTTCCGCATCGGCGCTTTCCCTTGCCGTTGCCTCGGCAGTCATCTTTCTTTGCAGTTCTGCATCCGCATCAGCACGTGCGGCGGCTTCCTCCTCTATTTTCGCCTTCAGCTCGTAAATGTTGCCGATGTTGCCCATCTTCAGCCACCCCGGCTTCTGCCAGGCGTATATGTCGCCGTTCTCAGCGCTCGTCTTCTCTGCCTCGTTGTAAATGCTCACCAGTTGGCCGTAGCGCAGCGTCTTGCCGTTCGTCCCCATAGGCGCCGTGTCTGCCTCCATCATCGCTTTCGTCTGGTACACTTTCCGTATACCCAGTCCGTCCGCGCTCTGCTCCATATCGGCTATGTATGCCAGCGTGTCGGCATGCAGTCCGCCCACCTCTTCTGGGCTGATGCTGTCCGTTTCGGTCTTGCCTCGCAACTCAGAGGCGCGTTTCTGTAGGTTGTATATAGTTTCCATTATTTATGTCTTTATTTTAAAAGTCGGTAAATTCTGATGCTTTGAAAGTCGCCTTTATTGGAATTAGTGGCAATACATAGCTGTCTTCATAAAAATTATCTCGTCCGCTTCCAAGTTCTATGCTGACAACGGCACCCATCGGCTCAGCGGCAACGATTATGCGATAATCGGTTCCTGAATAGTTGAATTTCTTAGACCCCTTACCTCTGAATGGAACGGCAAGTTCCTCGTCATCTATTCTGAACAACAGTCCTTTATATCCTTGTGCACCTCCGTCCCAGTTTATATTGCCGGATTTTATATCTATCACCATTTCCGTGTCAGTGCCGTCATCACTTTTCATCAGTTTCACCCTTCCGCTATAACCATTGAAAAACATAACATCCGTGTTACCTTTCATTCTGTTTGATTCTATAGCCTTTGTTAAAAGGTCAAGGAAAGTTTCAAGTTCGTCAAGCTTGTAAGCCTCAGCAGCACCGGCCGTTTCCGTGCCAAGTGCTGCAGTTATTGTTTCTGCACAAGCTTTCGTCTGTCCGTTTTCAAATACGCGTTCGTCTGTCTCGAAACGTTTTACAAGTAAAAACACGCTTTCATTTGTTTTCGCTTTCAGTGTCTTGCCCTCAAATGGGCAGAGCATACCATCTATAACAACTGTTCCGCTGCCTATTTTTACTTGGTTGTTGTCTACCCTTTCTTGATCTACATCCGACAGTAGAAAAGCTTTCGATCCCATTGTCATCACACTCAGCATAGCTTTCCGCACACCGAAGTCGTTCTCCTGCAGCGTCTCAAGGTCGTCCACATACACGGGCTGCCCGCCCTCGTTGAATTTCAGTCTATTCATAGTCATAAAGTTCTATGCGGTACGTTCGTCCCGCAGGTTTATAATAACTCAGCAGATTCCTTATCTCTCGCAGGTTCCTGCCGCCGTATTTGTCCTCCTCCGTATTCTCCGATGTGCAGAGGAACGTCGGTACCCACACCACAAAGCTGTCCTTGTACGAACTTTCGCCTCTCCTTTTCAGAGTCACGCTCTTCTCCGTCCGTCGGTACATATATAAATCCTTCTGCATCTCGTCGCACCTGTGCAAGAACACCACATCCTCCGCCTCCGTGCTCTCTATCCATATCTGTCGTTCTTTAAGATAGAATGCCTCGTTCAGCGCCTTTTCTATATACATCACGTTGGCTGTCGTGTTCAGCCGCCTGTCCGCGTTCTTGCGCCGTGCCGTCAGCTGCTCGTATATATGCCTCACTGGCAGCGTCAGCACCTTCAGCAGAGCCACCGTCAGTCCGCCCCTCATCACCGGCGGCAGCAGCTGCACCGCTATTTTCACCATGTCAACTTTCCACCACATAGCTCATCGAGTTTTCAAGTCCCTCCACCGTCAGGCTCCCACCTGCCGCCGTATAGTTGTTTCCCTTTATCGTGGTCCACGCCGTCCCCGTCGCCGTCATATACTTGCAGTCGCCCAGCTCCACATCCTCCACGCCGTCCACCGCCTGTATCGCGTCCGTCAGCCGCGTCTTGTTGAACGTGCCGCCATACACGATGTTCTTCAGATACGCCTTTATCGCCTCGTCTACGGCTCTCACCCCGTCCGATATGCGCCTTCCGTCCGTGCCTATCACCAGCGGGTCCACCCATATTTTGGCTCTCACCGTCAGCCGGTCAGCCCTCTGCGAGCGTATGTTCAGCACCACGCCAGCTATCTTCACCCTGTTCATATACTGTTTGAAAGCCGTTAAAACACCCTCTGAAAGCGGTTCCGGCAAACCGCCATTCTCGCCGCTCGCCAGGATCTCCACACTCGTACCACGGTCTCTAACCGCCACATACTTCACCACCTGCTTCCCCTCGTCCGCCGTGGCATATCCGTATTGCTGTGTCGCCTCGTCCAGCACCAGCGCGTCGCCGTATTGAAAGGCTCTCGCCACCTTGTAGTACCACGGCACGCTCGCCACCACCGCGTTTGCCATCCGTGCCTCCACGTCCGCTGCCCACTTTTCAGTCAGCACCTCCACCACATGGCAGCATGCGGCCACCACCCACAGAAGCACATTCTCCACGCTCACGTCCGAGAACGTCCCGCCCCACGTCGCGCCTGCCTTCAGCCCGTAGCGCTCCCTTATCGTCGCGTCCGCCATAAAGGCGTCCGTCATCGTTTTCTTTATTTCTGCCGTTGTCCTTGCCATGTTCTTTGTTTCTTGTAGTTACATGTATTCCTTCGTAAACTCTTCACCGAAAATCCGTAGCCTTACGCTGCTCTCGTCCCTTGCCGTCGCCGGGCTCACCTCGTGTGCCTTGCAGTAGCTTTTCATCACACGGTTCTCCTTCACCCCCTCCGGCAGCCGCAACGTCCTGCCGGCCTCCAGTGTGTCCGTAAGGCTCACGCCGTTCTCCATGGCCATGTCCAGAGCAGCCTCCCATGTTCCGTGCTCCTGCACCGCTATGTCCGCCAGCGTCTGCCCGTCTTTCACCGTCACCTCCATAGCCTTACATCTTTTTCCTGCCGAATGTGCAAAACCACACTATGCCACTCACGAGCACGCCTCCCGTCATCCACACATACCATGGCACACCAGTTCCCCTCTTTTCGCTTTTCTCAGCCCAGTGGTTCAGCGTGTCACGGTTTGTCTGCACGGCAGCGCCTTGCTGCACATCCTCATGCTGGCTCTCCCTTGCCGTATCATGGTTCTGCTCTCGGTTACGTTCCGTGTTGCGCCAATGCTCACTCTTCACCACGTTGCCCGCCTGGTCCACCGTCAGCACCGTCGAGTCCTTCACCACAGTCGAATCCTTCACCCTCGTCTCGTAGCGTATCACCACAGAGTCTCTCCTCACGATGGAGTCCCTTATCGCCACCGAGTCCCTTACCACTCGGGTCTCACGGCTCTCGCTCGTTTTCCTTGTAGTGGCACAGCTCACCATGAGCATAACCATCAATATCCATAAAAAATTTTTCATCGTCATACTGTTTTTATATGTCCTTGTATTCCACTTTCGCATCAAAACACGGACACGCCTTTATCCACTCGTTTCTGGTTATCTTTCCGTCTCCGTTCAGATCGGGCGAAAAGTCCCTGTGTCCCTGTATCGTCGCCTTCGGATATCTGCTTCTGAGCAGTTTCAGCAACGCCTTCAGACTCTTCTTCTGCGCCTCCGTGCGATTGTCTGTCGCTTTGCCCGTAGCGTCTATGCCTCCTATGTACGCCACGTTTATCAGCTTCGAGTTCCAGCCCTTCACACCGTTGCTCACCCTCTTCTCGTCCAGCATCTGGTGCACCACACCGTCTGCGCTCACAACATAGTGGTAGCCCGGGGTCTTCCATCCCTTGCGCTTGAACTCCATCTCCAGCCCCCTTATCGTAGTCATTTGGCTGCTCGCCGTGCAGTGTACGGCTATGTATCGTATATCTCTCATTTCTTCTTCATTTTGTCGAGAGCCGCTTCCACGTCCTCGGGTTTCACATTCAGTTTGCTTGCAATCTCGCCCACAAGAGCCTTCTTCAGCAGTTGCAGGAAGGGCATGTTCGGAAAACATATCAGCATGCTCGCCGCCGTGCTCCACAGCTCTACCAGTATGATGCAGATGCAGATGACGCTCGTCGACAGCCCGTTCCCCACGCCCAGCAGTTTGTCTATCAGTATGAACAGCAGTATCACTGAGCCGTATACCGCCAACTTCGACAGCGAGTCCCTCATCAGCTCGCTCTTCGTAAATCGGCCCTGCTTCACGCTCGATGCAATGCCCCATGCAGCATCCATCACCACAGCAACCACCGTGAAGCCCACCATCGTCTCATACCCCGCCAGGAAGTTTGCCACAATCAGTCCTACGCACACCACCCAGCCCCATGCCGTCGACAGCACCACCGACAGCTTGTTCATAAAATGTTCCAGTATCATCATTCAGTTTCCTTTCCTTTTTTTCTGTTAATAACTCGCCTCTATCTCCACCCCCTTCTCCGTGATCCTCACCTTCGCCACAGTCTGCCCGTCCATCTCCAGCTGCTCCTTTATCTCCGTGCGCCAGTATATAGGGTCATTATCCAGCAGCATGTCGCTCAGCCCCACGCCTGCCGACGGACGCTCTTTCAGCTCCCCCTTGTGCAGCGTCAGCAGCAAAGCCTGGTTCTGTCGCAGCGTGTCCCCCACGGCCATCATGCCGTTCCTCACAGCAGGTTCCAGCACGTTGCCGTTGCCGTCATATCGCAGTTCTATTCCTTTCATCCTCTCTTCAGTGCTTTATAGTTTCGTCCTCGTAGTCCCCCTGGGCAAAGCGGTTCGCCGCCTTCATCGGCTTTACAGTGGTAAACGTGCCCCCGGGATACGCCACCGTCACCTGGTGCGTGTGGCTGTTGAATGCGTCCACCAGCTCGTTTATCTTTGCCGTCAGCTCGCCTATGTTCACCAGTCCACCCAACAGTCCGCCGTTCACCTCTATCCTCTCCACATGGTCCACCTGCACCACCACCAGCTCTGCCATGTCGCCGCTCAGGCTCCCCATCGTCACCGCCGTCCCCACCTTTGGTGTCACCAGCATCCGCCCCTTGTCTTCCGTTTCCGAGGCCTTCAGCCGCACCCCTGGCACGTCCACCTTTCCCACCGTCACCGTGCAGGTCTGACCCTCCACGCTCTTCACCACGCCTTGGTACAGCGTCGTCTCCCTTCCGCCGCCAGCGTCCCTCAGCAGTTCTTGCAGCCTTCTGTATTCGTCCATCCCGTTTTCTCCTTTCTCCCTTTTATTAGCTCAACTTAAAACCTAACGTCACCTTCCTCTTGCCGCCATCCCTGCCGAACTCCGTTGTCACTGCCGCCACAAAGTACGTCCCGTCCTTATACTCATAGTCCCGGTCACGAAGCACAGTGCTGTCACCCGGCTTGCACATCGGCACCAGCCATCCCGTTATGCTGCCCTCATAACCATCAAAGCTCCGCCGTTTCACCTCCAGCTCACCGCGAGCCTTCATCGATGCCTCGTCACTTGTCGGACACTTGATTTCTATTTTGTCGCCGCCAGTTGTGCCAGTCTCGATTTCTTTGACCGTGCCGTCTGGCATAAGTGCCTTCACGATAACAAGCAGCCGTTTGTCTTGTGCTCGATGATAGGTCAGGTTTTCTTCCTCGACATTCAGCGAGAAATCATAGAAACGTTCTTCGCCGACTTTCTCGCCTGGTGGGTGGATATGCAGCGTGCCGTCTTGCATATAGATGTCCGCACCGCTTTCCTCCTGCACCTTCTTCAGAACATCGTAACCAGTAGCGTTGTTTATCACGAACTTGCTGTACGTCCATGTGTAGGAACACTCAACACTACAGCCGATACCGCAGCCGTCAACGACCTTTGCAAGCAAGTCTTTCAGTGTCACCTTTTGCAGTACTTCATTCGGGATGTCTTTTCTGAACAGAAACAGGTCATCCTCACAAATGAGTTTTATATCGCCGCCATCGGTGGATATGCGCTGCAGCCAGCCTTCAAACTCCGTTTCAAGTCCGGTTTCTTTATATCCGAACTTTATGCACACCTTGTCACCACGTTTCAGGTTATCCTCAATCTGCAGTGCCGCATTATATTCGGCTCCAGGCAGCGTTATGGTCGCGTTGTCAGCAAGCAGCTCTACACTTTTGTGTATCTCCACCTTGTCGAGCATTCCGAGTCGGTAGTTGCCGACCATTATGTCATAAGTCATCGTGTACATATTGTATTATGTGTTTAGATCCTCACGGCTCAACAGCAGCTTATAGATGTCATCGCTGTATGCCTGGATGGTGTAGTTCTGGTTTGTCCTGCCGATAGTGAACGGAATGTCCCAACTCTCTATCGCCAGTTGGCTGATGCCGAATATCTCAAGCAATGGACATAATGCCTTTACATGCCCTGCCTCGCAGAAGTTTTTTAGCCTTGTAACGTCAGCTTCTGGGTAGCTGCCATCCTCGCTCATTAGGATACCTTCTATCCTAACCGTGTAGTCATCTTGCGTCCATCGCTCTTTGATGCTGCCTTTCACCTTTCCCTTCGACACATGGCGACGCGTCAGTATATTCTGCCCGTTGATGCTTATCATCGGCTCCACAGGAAACAGCCACTCCTCAGCTCCGGCTTCTTCAAGTTGAAAGCGCAACGGCATCACCATGGGAATACCGAGCGCGTTTGTGCGGACTACATCTTCAAGTTCTTCCTCGCTGAGTTTGGTTACATCGAAGCCGGAGCTGTCGGGTATCGTCTTGCCGCCTTGAATATAGCCGAGGTTCTTGCCGAAGAAATTGTTCTCACGGAACAGCCAGTAGGGCGGTACCTTGGTCAGTCCTGCGGCCCTCAACGCAAGGTTCTGCAGTATGAATTTGTTTGTCGTGCTCATCGGTCTGTACTTGTTGCTATTGACAGGGCGCGGTTCATACATTGGAGTACCACACGCTCCAGTTCTGCCGTGTCGCTCTTATCGTTCATTGTTACTTGGATATTGTCGAAAAACTTGCCGATAGATATGTTTATCGACGTGTTGCGTGTGCCGCCTGTAGCAAGTGTCTCGGCTGTCTTGCGTCCGCCGTTTCCTCCTTTTCCGCCCTTGCCATTTTTACCGTCAGTGGCAGAGCCGAACGAAAACGAATTGTCGCTGCCTTTCACTCCAGGAGTGGATATGACAGAGGATTTCTTCGGTTTGTCTTTCGCCCTCTCTCGAACATAGTTTCGGTCGTATTCATCTTTTACACCATTCACAAGTTGTTTTGTCGCTGTGAGTGCTTTTTCGGTGCTCGATATGCCCGTAATGTCCTTCACGCCTTGCACGGCACTGTTCCAAGATCCCTTGAAGTCGCCGTCAAAGAGTTTTGCCATGGCCTCACCGATTTTGCCGATACCACTGAGCAAGGTTTTGAAACGGTCTATCAAGTAGTCCTTGATGATGCCTCCGAATCCCTTAATAACAGACCACATGGTAAGCAGGAAGGTACGAAATCCAGCAAACTTATTCCAGCAATACACGATGCCAGCTACCAAAGCTGCCACAGCCGTAATGACGATGCCAATGGGATTGGCGTTAAGTGCCACGTTCAGCAACCACTGCACACCCTCCCATACCTTTGTCACGGCAGAAACTACCTTGATAGCCCCGACCATTCCCCACAAGGCTATCGTATGGAGGTTGAAAGCTATCGTACCAACACCAACAACCACAGCGAGGTATCCGAGTTCTGTTTTCCATTGCATGATGAAATTGATGACACCAGCCACAACTGACAGTATTTTCGACAATGCGGTAGCTATCGGCGGCACTATGGCCATAAACACATCCATGAGTCCGCTGACGATTGGCTTCAGTTGCTCGAACATGTCAACAGCTGACTGTCTGATATTACCCATCAGGGTAGAGAACTTGCCACTGACGGTCTGGCTGAGTTTGTCTGACATTCCCTCAAAAGCGCCACCGGCACTCGTCGCATGGTTTATGGCGGCAGCTACAGCGTCAAAGCCTATTTGTCCCTTGCTCATCATGTCCTGCAGCTCCGCATAACTTTTGCCAGTCATCTTCTGCAGTTCCTTCAATGGGTTAAAACCGGCATTGATAAACTGCATCAAGTCCTGCCCCTGCATCTTTCCTGCTGATGCCACCTGTCCGAATACGAGTGAAAGGCCGCCGAGTTTTTGCTTGTCGCCCATGGCGATGTCGCCGAGTTGTTTCAAGTACGGCACTACTTTCTGTGCGTTAACGCCAAAGCCAAGCATCATCTTAGCATTGTTTTCAAGGTCAAGCGGTTCATACGGTGTATGTGCCGCAAACTTGTTGATGTCGTTCAACATCCTTGCGGCCATGGTCTCGTTGCCTACCAGTGTTTTGAATGCCACAGAAGTCTGCTCGGCTTGTGCCCCTATGGCGGTCAGTGCGCCCACTCCCGAGGCTATCAGCGTGTACGGGTTCATAAGCAAGTCCATACCCGGCAATGACGAGAGCGAGTTCTTAAAATTTGAGAAGGAGAAGGCTTCCCGAAGGCGAGTACCCACGGATGTCGCCTTTCGGGATATAGTGTCAAGCTGCTCGGACGTGCGGCGTGCTACGCTCAACACATTGCCCTGATCAGCCTGCAACTTGATTAGGAATTTAAGTACACTATCCATTTGCCTTTGCCTCTTCTTTTCTGATGTCTATTAAATACCGGATAGTCCACGCCCATTCCGCATCGGTCAGGGTGTCTGGGTCTATGTGCATGTAATATCTCAATAGTGTATTCAGGTAGAGAACATCACTTGCCCCGGCATCGTCGATTTCAGCCTCCTCTAAAGTTTTTTTATCTCGGCCTCCTTTACCTTCAGCACCTCATCCAGTGTGTTGCAGGCTGCGAAGAAATAGTCATCGTTGGTTTTGATTTCCTCATCGCCTTCCACCCACAACTGGTTAAGTAGCGCTGTCTGCATCTTGATGGGGTCTTTCTCCACACTCACATAGCTCAAGTCACGGCGGTTCGGCTTGCGGATGATGCAGCTCTTGCCCTGCGTCTCTATCAAGAATATATCACCGTGCTGGGCCTTTAAAGTCTCAATTTGTTCTTTCGTAAAAATCATTTTTTCTCTTTTTTAATGGTTCTCAATCTCTGTTCAAACGCTCTCTTTATCTAACTATACGCTCTTCTTGTCCAGGAAGATAAACGGAAGCGACTTCTCCTGAAATTTGTCGCCCTGCTTCCATTCTGTGTTGTCCTCCGTAAACTCCACACCCATCAGCAGGTCCGTCGTTATCACGTCACCCTTGCTCGGGTTACCGTAAGCCACAACGATGTCTATGCTGATGTCCAGTATGTCGCCGCCACCGGCAGCACGCAGCACCTCATATTCGCTTTGCGTTACCGTCAGCTCGCCGTCATACGTCTTGTTGCCCCTCTGTATGCTGTGTGGCTTGTTGCCCTTCGCGTGCAACACTTCCTTCTCCTGTTTCGACGAGTATTTCACGCCCCTTATGCCAGTCACCGGTCTGCCCGCAGCCACCACGTTCACGTCGCTCCATTCGTACTCTCTTGAATTGAACATTCTTCTCCTCCTTTCTTCTTTAGCCGTTTGTTGTCACTTGGAATCCCAGATTCACGTCCACATAACGTGCATAGCCGTAGGGGCGTACCTTCAGCGTCACCTTCACCATGCTCGTCGCCAGCACGTTCTGCGTCTCGTCTATCTTGCATACGCAGCCCTCGCCGTCGCTTCCGCTGCTCAGCTCGCCGTTGGCCGTCATCTTGCGGTTTATCGCTGTCTCCACCGTCTGCTGCCAGCTCTTCACCACGCCAGTGTCAAGCGTACCGTCTTCGTTCACCTCCAGTTCGTCCAGAAGCATGTCCAGAAGCGTGTCATACGCCGTGCGGTACGCCTTGTCTATCACTCTTCGCAGCGCCAGCTTCGCATAGTCCCCCGTAGGGTCGCACGCCAGGTTGTCGTCAGCCCAGTAGTAGCCGCTCCTGCCCACATACTTCCGCGCCACGATGTAGCCCTTCTCGTACAGCTTCCTCACGCTCTCACTGGCCTCCTCCGTCTTCTTCTCGCCGACATACATTTCCAGAGGTTTCAGGCTCCCGTCCTTCACCCTGCCAATGTTGCGCTGCACGCTCACGCTCGCCGCACGTCCAAGCAGCGTGCCCATGCACGCCCCGTTCGTTCCGGCTTTCGTGTCGCTCACCACGATGCCCACTCTGTCCCACGTTTCCTTTGTAAGGTCGTGCAGTTCCGTCGCTTCTGTGTAGTTTCTGCCTTCCAGCAGAGTCACCATCGGTGCATACAGCTCTGTCGTGGCCCATTCGCCCAGCTGCTGCGCTTTTGCAGCAGCTGTCAGCACGTCCTTGTCTATGCCTTCCTGGCTTGTCTCGCTCGACAGCGTGTTCACGTTCGCCACGCCCACGCCTCGCAGCGCACCGTTCTCCTTCTCCACGAGCCAGCGCACGCTTCCTGCTGATGTCTTCGTATAGTCCAGAAGCGCCGTCATCGTTGTCGTCGGGCTCACGCCCATAACCACGAGCTTCACGCCGGCGCCGGCCTCGTCATAAAACTCCGACAGATGTTTCCACAGCACCTCATTGTTTTCCTCAGTCAAGCCCAGGACCTGCACACTGTCCATGCTCGTCACCTCATACGCCGTGTTCAGCGCGAACGTACTCCCAACGGCTGCAGCGCCGCACACCAAGGCGAACAGCCCGTCCGGACTGTCGCCCACGGTGCCCAGCTGCCCCGTCAGAAATTGTATTTTCACTCTCGGTAGTTGCATAAGCTATTCTCCTTTCCTTCTCTACGCTGCAGCACCCTCAGTGATAAGGTACACACCCTTCTTGTCATAGCGGCGCGGACTGCCACCAACACGCACCAGGAACGAGTAGATGTCACCGTAGTATTGCGGATCGTCCTCATTCGAGAACATCTTCACCTCGCCGAGAGCGCGGCTTACACACTGCTGCTGCCAGGCAAGGCCTGCGGCAAGTTCTGTCGCCTCGCCCTCATCTTCCCATCTGATAACGGTCGAACCGTCTGCCTTCACTCGCAGAACCTTCGAACGCTGCATGATGCTGAAGCCATAGAGCTGTCCCATCACGCCCTTGCTCACATTTGCCAGGGCCTGGAATGCCGAGAGCTCCTTGTCTGTCAGGTCGTCCAAAAGATCTGCATACTGCACAGCGTCAAGCAGCATATAGCGTCCCTCTGTCGGCACGTCGTCTACGTTCATCTTAACCATCGCCTTCATCACTACCGCTTTCGTAAACTTCTTGCGGTTGCCGGTCGCTGTTTCCGAAGTATGCGCCTCGCGCGCCGCACCGCTGGTGCTAAGTGTGTTCGCACCCTTCGCCCAGCGATACAGCAGGTTCTGAGCCGCCACCTTCTGTAGCTGCTGGCGATCGTTGCTCAGCACACTGTTACGCTTGTCGTAGCTCAGCTCTACAGTGTCGATGTTCGGAATGTAGATGGGGTTCGTAGTCAGCTCGTCCATGTCGTAGGTCAGCTCGTTGTCCGTGCGTTGGCTTACGCTCGCGGGCTTCTTTGTGCGGTTTATTTCCACACCCGATGGTGTGCCCGCATTCGGTATGTGTACCGTCTTGTAGCTCACAAAGGTAGAGTCGTCGATACTCTTCGAGGCAAACGAGTTGTCGGGGTAGAAGTTCTCGACAATAGTGTTCAGCCAGATTTGTTTGTTCAATGCCATTTCTTTTTTCTCCTTTTTCTTTCGTTATTATTCCGTTAGTTGTTATAGTCCACACCGAAGCGTTCCTTATACTTCGCTGCAAACAATCCCGGGTCTGAGTTCTTCAGCACCGCAAGCAGACCGCATCTGTCCAGCTCGTCCCAGCTCTTGTCGGCAAAGCTGCTGCCGGTGGGGTGCTCGTCGATATAAGCTGCAGCACGCATCTGGGGCTTCTGGGCTTTCATACCTTTCAATAGCGACTCGGTGTTTGCACGGTCGCTCTTCATCAGAGCCTTGAAGGTCGCCACCTGCTCCTTGCCGATTTTGCCGTCGCTCACAGCCTTGTTCACAATAGCCTCCACCTCGGCTGCTTCGGCTGCCTCGGCTTTCTCCTTGTACGCCTTGTTGGCTTTCTCCAGGGCTTCTGCCTTGGTTGCTTGGTTCTCCAGCTGCTGGGCTTTCATCAGCAGCTCTGCCTCACTGTTCACATCTTTGAACGTGGGCATTTTCTTCAGTTCTTCTAATAGTGCCATGTCTTTATTCTGGTTTTGTGGCTGCGTCTGCAGCCGGTTGTTGAAATATTGATATACCTCACCGGCGGTCTTCGGCTCCGTTTCGGGCTTCTCGCCCATGTCGTACAGTCCGTCTGCCAGTTTCATACTCACCGCTTCCTCTGCGCTTATCCAGTGGTCTTTCTCGTCAAAGTAGCGGGCGGTCACCTCCTTTGCCTCCATTCCGCAACGATGGGCTATCATGCGTGCCAGGTCGCCCTGCAGCGTCTCCATCATGCTTGCCGTCTGGCGCAGGGCTGAGGCGTTGCCCCATGTACCTCCGCTTACAGCGTGCAGCATCAGTTTCGCGTACGGCGACATATAGAGGGGCTTGCCGCATAGAGCGATTATGCCTGCTATGCTCGCTGCCACACCGTCCACAAATATCGTTATGTCCGCCTTCGAGGTGCGCAGCGCATTGTATATCGCTATGCCACTGAACACGTCGCCGCCGTTTGAGTTTATCCTTACGTCTATCTTGTCGTATTGCGCCTGCAGAGCCATCAGCTCGCTCACCACGCGGCCACTGTCCACCTTCTGTCCGTCGCCCACGTCGCCGTACAGCAGTATGGCCACCTCGCCGTCACCTGGTATTGTGTTGAAAAACTTCATTTCGCGTTCTGTTTTTAAATTTCCGCTTGCAAAATTCTATAAAAATCCGTCCGCTTGCAAACCATGTTTTTATAGTGTCGTTTCCTAATGTTATCGTCACTTTTCCTGGCGTCATCATAAAACATCGGTTTGAACTTGTACCCGAAAACATAGAACTTTGCATCCTGTTAACAAGCATTTTTTATTTCATCTTATGACAAAAAACAATATCGACAAAAAAGGCATAGCCCAGTCTCTCTTCCTCGACGGAGCATACACCCAGGAGGAGATTGCAGCTAAAGTGGGAACCACACGTCAGACTGTTTCGCGGTGGGTCCGCGATGGAGCATGGGAGGAGCTGAAGGCTTCACGCACCATCACAACAGAACAGATCATCGCGCAATATAAGCGCCAACTCGCCGAAATCAACAAGCGAATCGAAGCACGACAGCCTGGCGAACGCTTCCCGACAACCGAGGAGGCCGATGCCATCGTCAAAACTGCTGGAGCCGTCAAAAAGCTGGAACTGGACATCGGCGTATCCGATTGCGTCTCTGTTGCCATGCGGTTCCTCTCATGGCTGCGCCCCGTCGATGCCGAAGCGGCACGCACGTTCAACGACTATTTCGATGCGTTCATCAAGGATCAGGCAGGGAGGGCCCGTAAGTAATGGCTACAGCTAAAGACAGACAGTCTCTTGCCGTTTGGGAGGAGTTTCACAAAAGCCTACTGCGCGGTGTTGAGGTCGACAACAGCCTCACGCGTCAGGACATAGAGCGCCAACGTGCTCAACTTGAACGCGACCCCATAGAATGGATAAAGTTCTTTTTCCCTGCTTACGCAAAATACGAGTTCGCACCGTTCCATATTCGGGCCATACGGCGCGTCATTGCCAACGACGAGTGGTACGAGGTGCTCTCATGGTCGCGCGAGCTGGCAAAGTCCACCGTCGCCATGTTCATTATCATGTTCCTTACGCTCACACGGCGCAAGCGCTTTGTCGCTCTGGCATCGGCCACCATCGACTCGGCTAAGCGTCTGCTCCTTCCGTTCAAAATAAATTTCGAGTCTAATCCACGCATACGCCAGTTCTACGGCGAGCAGACCACCATCGGGCAGTGGACTGATTCTGAGTTTTCGTGCCGCTGTGGAGCCAAGTTCATTGCCCTCGGAGCAGGTTCTGCTCCACGTGGTATGCGCAACGAGGCCATACGTCCCGACATCCTCTATTTTGATGATTACGACACCGATGAAGACTGCCGAAACCCAGTCACGCTCGACAAGAAATGGGACTGGGCGGAGCACGCGCTTTATCCTACACGTTCCATCTCTGAACCAACGTTGGTTCTTTGGTGTGGCAACATCATCGCAAAGGACTGCTGCATCACACGCGCAGGACATCTCGCTAACTCATGGGACATTGTCAACATACGCGACGCCGCAGGACGCTCCACATGGCCGCAGAAGAACAAGGAGGAGCAAATAGACCGCATCCTTTCCAAAATCTCAGTAAAGGCGCAGCAAGGCGAATATTTCAACAACCCTGTGGCAGAAGGAAAAATCTTCAAGAACCTGCCTTACGGTAAAGTGCCGCCGCTATCAAAGTTCCGCTTCCTCATCGGATATGGCGACCCTGCTTACTCTGATTCTCGCAAAAAGGCCTCGTCAACAAAAGCGCTCGTTCTTGTCGGCAAGCTCAAGGGGGACTACTATGTCATCAAGGCTTTCCTCGCCCGCGAGACCAATGCCAACTTCATATCCTGGTATTTTGCCATGGACGATTATGTCGCACATAAAGCCAATGTCTATTGGTATATGGAGAACAACAAGCTACAGGACCCGTTTTTCAACCAAGTCTTCCGACCGCTGCTACGGGAGCAGTGCCGCGACCGACGACGGGAGCTTTACATCAAGGGCGACGACCGCAAAAAGACAGACAAGGCTACGCGCATCGAGGCTAATCTCGAACCCATCGACCGAGAGTGTCGTTGGGTCTTCAACGAGCAGGAACGGGACAACCCCATGATGCAGGAACTCATAAACCAGTTCAAGCTCTTCGAGCTCACGCTGCCTTATCCTGCCGACGGACCCGATGCCGTTGAGGGAGCGGTCACCATCAACGACATCAAGACGGCTGAGATGGAGCCTACATACACCGTCTCTTATGCCGAGCTCAACGAGGACAACCCGTATCGTATGTAATAACAATTTCAAAACTCAAAATATCATGTTTTTATATGGACAACTTTATTTCATTATCCGATTACGACGCCTCTATTCACCGCGACATCCTCGATGCATTGTTGCGCAAGGACACACCGGCTTACGACCCGCAAATCATAGAGGTGTGCGAGGACCGAGCTGTTGCCGAAATGCGGTCATATCTCAACAAAGCCTACGACTGCGACGCTATATTCTCCGCGCGTGGGGCAGAACGCCACGCACTCATTCTCATGTTCGCCGTAGACATCGCTGTGTTTCACATCTTTTGTCAGCACAATCCCTACAAGATTGCGAAGATACGGCAGGACCGCTACGACCGCGCCATTGAGTGGCTTAAAGGCGTAATGGCTGGCGACATCACTATTGATGGGGCACCGCTGCTACCCGACGACACTCTGGCCGACAATTCACGTTGGCAGATTGCAGCCGACGAAGTACGACCTGTCTTTCTCTGATCATAAATCATCATCAATATGGCTAACAAGAACTTAAAAACAAATAGGTCTATGCGTACCTCACAAAAACGCATCACACAGGGTGGTATGCTCACATCACCCGGGCAGCGACAGCCCGACATCGTGCTGCAGATGCCTGAGGTCTTCTTCTTCGACATGAAAGCCTACATGGCGTCTGTCAAGGCAGCGCAGGGCATCGACTATTCCAACCGAGTCCGACTCTACGACATGTATGAGTCCGCTATGCTCGACCTCCATCTATCGGGGGTGCTCGCAAAGCGGTTGAGAGGGGTCACCAAGATACCCATAGAGTTCCAGCGCAACGGCGAACCCGACGAAGAAATCAACAGTCAGATTCGCTCGCCATGGTTCAAGCAGTTCCGAAAGGATTGTGTCCTTTCTGAGTTTTACGGCTTCTCCATCATGCAGTTCTGGCGCGATGATGATGGCTTCATACGCTATGATCTCATCAACCGTAAACACTATGACCCTATACACCGGCGCATTCTCAAGTACCAGGGGGAGATAGATGGTATACCGGTTGAGCAGTTTCCCAATATGCTCTTTGTCGGAAAGGAGCGTGAGCTCGGAATTTTTGCCGAACTCCTACCTGCCGTCCTTTACAAGCGTGGCGACATGGCTGATTGGGCACGCTTCTGCAATATTTTCGGTATGCCTATCCGTGAGTATACCTATGATGCTGGCGACGAGCAGGCACGTCGCCGACTGGTCGCAGAAGCGCGCTCGCAGGGTGCCAATGCGGTCTACATACACCCAAAGGATTCCGAACTTACGCTCATCGAGGCGGCCAACAAGTCGGGCTCGTCAGAGCTTTACAAAACATTTGCCGAATATTGGGACTCCAAAATTTCAATCCGCGTGCTCGGCAATACACTCACAACCGATGCCAAAGAAACAGGAACACAAGCGCTTGGTGAGGTGCACAAGGAGGAAGAGGACGAAATGAACGCCGATGATCGCGATTTCATTCTCGACATTCTCAACTACGACATGCGGCAGATATTCGCCGACCTCGGGTTCAATGTCGAGGGTGGCGAGTTCGTCTATGCCAAAAAGGACAAAATCAATCCATCGCAGCAAATCGACATCGTGCAGAAGCTCTCTTCCATGGGACTCCCCATAGACGATGACTATCTCTACGAAACTTTCTGCATAGCCAAGCCCGACAACTACGACGAGCTCAAGGCGCAGAAGGAAGCGGAGAGGGCCGCCATGCGTAATGCGCTCAACGCTCCAGACGATGATGGGCACAACCATAAGGAGGACAACAAAAAAGACGGCTCAAACACCGTTCAAAAAACGATAAAAAACCATTTGAGAGGTTTTTTCGGGCTCGCCCCGTTGCCAGGGGCGGATTCCGACTTCTGATCGATAGGCTCTATTACGACGGCTCATGTGCCTGTTGCTCGGGACATTTCCACAATGTCGCGCCCTCGTTCACGTTCTCCACCGATGTGCTGCAGCAGTATCTCCGTGCCATATACAACGGCTTCGACACCTCGCGTGCCGTCGAGCCTACAATGTGGCGCGAGGTACTGCGCGTTCTCAACGAGGCCACGGTCTCGGGCTTGCTGCAGAGTAGTGCGCCTACACATCGTGACAGCTTCCTCGCCGCCCTCCGTCATTCCAACGAGGTCTTTGCTGCCTTCAAGGTGCATTCCATGTCCGAGCGAATGGCGGCACGCCTCCTCAATCCCGACGGCACGTTAAAACCGTTCCGCCAGTGGGCTGACGATGTAAAAAGTATATCTTCCCACTATGTCGGCGCGTGGCTGCGCACCGAGTACGACACGGCTCTCATACGTGCCCATAATGCCGCCGACTGGCAGCAGTTCATCCGCGATGCTGATGTTATGCCCAACCTCCGTTGGATGCCGACCACGTCGCCAAAGCCCGAGAGCAGCCACCGCGCCTTTTGGGAGAGAAAGCTCACGCTGCCCGTATCCGACCCGTTCTGGGACGAACACCACCCCGGCGACCGATGGAACTGCAAGTGTTCACTTGAACAGACCGACGACCCTCCTACGCCAGAACTGAAGGCAGAGTTCGCTGGCGAGGCTCCACAGCCAGGACTCACAAACAATCCCGGAAAGGATGGGCACACCTTCTCACAAGACCATCCCTATTTCCCTAAGTCCTGCGTAGCGTGTCCGTTCAACAAGGGTGTAAAGAATAAGGCTCATGCGTTTTTCAAAAACGAGAAAAAGCATTGCTTTGAGTGTGCGAAAATCAACGCCACATTTCCAAATAAGGAGCGAGACGATCGATACAGAGAATTTCTGCAGTATAGCAATAATACTTCTTATAAGGATGTCCTTTTCGATGAAACGAGTATGGGGTTAAAAGCCACTCATATTGACCACAATATAGACAAAAAGAAAGGCTGGTATGAGATAACGGCACAGGACATTGGTTTTAGAAATGGGCATAAGGTCATTTTAGAAAAAGAGGACCATACCATTCTCAATCATAAAAATACTGAAGGCACATGGGACGATATGCTCTTTGAGATTGCAGGAGCTGAAACGGCAACCGCCAATAACATACGGCAAGCTCTCAAGCACTGCGTTTCAAAACCAGATGCTGAAGTGGCGGTAATTTTCTTCCCGAATGATAATTTTGACCGTGAGACTTTTGAAACAGGATTTGCCAAATTCAATGGACTAAAAGGCACATCGCAGTATCGTCTCTTCAAGTACATTTATTGCATAGACAAAGAAAAAATAATATTAACAAAAAAGCCAGAGTGAAAACCCTGGCTGGAATGGGGGACGTGTCCCTTACGGGATTAAACGCTCCCCCCACATCGCAAAGGTAATAATAATTATTTAATAAACAAACGTTATGAACAATTTTTTCAAGTTTTTCGTGGCATCCAACCGCTACAAGCATCTAACCGGAGGCTTCATCGTCGCCGCTCTCGCAGGTTCTTTCTATGCTGCTGTCTATGCCGCAGTTGTTGCCGCATCGTGTCTCGAACTCAAAGACCGACTCTACGGAAACCCCTGGGACTGGATCGACTGGCTCTGCACACTTCTCGGCGGTATCATTGCCGCTATAGTTCTTCACTTAATAGTATTCTGACCATGGACGCAAAAGAAATCCAAAAGCGCATCGTCCGCCTCAAGGACGACATAGAGCGCGAAATCCGCGACCGACTGCCGCGCAAGGTGGGCATCGTAGCCGTCAATCATTTCAAGCAAAACTTCCGAGATGCAGGCTGGCGTGACGACGGGCTACACCCATGGAAGACTACACAACGACAACGTGAAGGCGGTCCCGATGCCAAGTACACGCCACTCACTTCGCGCCGTGACCACCTTATGCGATCCATTCAGTACTCCTCACAGCCCGGACAGGTCACGGTCACAAACCCTGTGCCCTATGCTGCCATACACAACAATGGGGGCACCCTCAACACACACCCATCTGTCACCAAGCGCATGCGTCGCTTCGCATGGGCCAAGGTCTATGCTCTCGCAGGTGTCAAGGGCAAGGGCAAGCTGCCAAAACAGCTCCCGGCTACAGCCGCCAAGTGGCGTGCACTCGCACTCACCAAGAAGTCCAAACTGAACATCACTGCTCGCATCCCGCAGCGTCAGTTCATGGGCGATAGCCGTGAGTTGAAACAGAAAATTAACACGATTATCAACGACTCTATTAAACGTATAGAAAATGGAATACTTAATATCTGAACTCATACCCCTTATTGCTACGTCCATTCCTGCGCTCTCGCTTGTTGACGAGGATTACGGCCAACTCGAAAACATCGACGACACCGACGATGAACGCCAGATGTACCCCATCACATTCCCGTGCGTCCTCATCGATGCCCCTGAAACTGAATGGTCCAATCTCGCATCAGGCATTCAGAAGGGGGTCTGTACATTACGCATACGCCTCTGCATCGACTGCTACGATGACACGCACTATGGCTCTGACACCACCGAACGCATCAATGAGCGCAACGCTCTGCGCCATGAGTTACATACCGTCCTGCAGAACTTTCGGCCTGCAGATGATGGTGCTCTCGTACGCACAGCCTCACGCTTCTACACGTTCAGCCATGGTATAAAGGTTTATGAAATGACTTATAAGACAACGGTATCAGAGTCCGTTGTCACGGAAAAAGTGAAAGTTGCCGCGCGTCGCATTTCGCTTTCGGTGATACGCGAAAACCGCTGAAACCAACGGCTGGAAGCTCCGCACCGTCCACCTTCTCGCCTTCGCGTATCATCTTGCGGATTATCTGCATGATACGACCTTCACTGATGAAAAATTCTTCCGACGAGAGTTTCTGCAATGCGTCATCGAACCGAAGTCTTTTCACTTCAGTCCAATAGTAATAGCGCTCAAACAGCTTTCTGTCTCTTGCGCTTATCAGTGCCTTGTCTCGCCCTTTGCTCATAGTCTGCAAAAATAAACTTTTTCCCTTAAACCGCAATCAAAAAGCCACCTAAATCGCTCATATTTAGGTGGCTTTATTCAATTCATGCCCTCCCGTTACGCAGAAAGGCTAAAAAAAGGCTTGTCGAGGCTTATGCCCCACATCTCACAACCTGCAGAAGCTCGGCTCTATGCGGCTCCACACACCGTTCTCCGGATTGCGCTTAGAGAAGTAGTAGTTCGTCGCCGTGGCCTGAACCACATTGGCTTCCTTAAACAGACGCATGATTTCTGCATACTCCTCGTCAAAGCGGTCCTCCAGCTCATAAAGCTTCGAGATGCTCTTGTAGTCCAGATCGCCCGTCTTGTTGCGCTCCAGAAGCGTCATCGCCATCTGGTACATCGGGTCCTCCACACCCTTCTCGCTCGCCTCCATGTAGCGCTTCAGATAGTCCACAAGGCGCTCGGCTGCAAGGTCTGCACGCTCGTCAAAGCCCTTCACCTTGTTAAACTTCACCTCAAGTTTGAAGTCCCCGTCAGTGATCGTGTAGCTCTGCTGGCTCTCGTTCTTCACAGCGCCATACTCGCGCATGAGTTTCGTGAAAGCTGTCACCTCGTCGTCAAGCCATTTCTTGAAGCCCGAAACCTCACTCTCCAAGTTCTCCACTCTGCCCAGCACGTCATGCATAAACTGCCCACGCAGCGCCTCGTAGCTCTCGCGCTTCGCCATGCGGTCGTTCTTTACCTCGGTCTGCAGACGTGCAAACAGTTCGGCACGCTGCTCCTTCGTCATACCCTTCAAGGGGTCAACTGTCTCGTTCTTTGTTTCCATTGTCTTACTGTTTTTAATTGTTTTTTATTTTTCCTCTCGGCTTTCAACATAATCTTTTATCATGTCAAAATCACACTCATCAAGCAAGTCAAAGATGTAAGGTTTTGCACGCTCTACTATTGCATGCATACTCGCATACTCAATATTACTCGAAATAAACTCGCATTTCTCTGTTCTGCCAAGCCAGCCGAACATCTGTTCCATTTTTTCTTTTGTGGTCATAATTGTTTTTTTAGTTATCTTTCTTACGATTCATTGCACGCAACTTAGTGTTGAGGATGCTCAGCTCTTCTGTGTCCAGGAAGCGGAAAGCCTTGCCCGCTATCCGTTTGTCCTCGCAGAAGCGGTCTACGGCTTTCCAGTCTGCCGTGTTCACACCCCACAGCTGCATCTGGTGCAGCACGCCGCTACGCGCCTTGCGCTTCGCCTTCAGCAGAGCGGCACGCCGTTCGTCGTAGCCCGCCACACGCTCCATTTCCTTGCACATAAGCTCATACTCCGTCTGGGTCATCTGCCGTAGGTGCTCGGTTCTCTCGTTGGTAAACTGCCGCACCAAGGTCTCCTTGTCTGCGCCGGGAAGCAGCTTCAGCAGCTTGTAGAACTTCCCGTAGTTATCGACGTGGTTCATGCTCTGCCTCCTTTTCTTTCCATTTCAGCCACGCCTCTCTCGCCACGGCAAGTGTCGTCGGCACGTCCCAGGTCAGCCCGTCGGCTGGCAGTATAGGCACGTTGTTGAAACACACATACACCTCACCGCTAAACTCGCGAGCCTGAACTATCGCTTCGCTCTCTCTCACTAAGGCAGCAGCCTTCTGTGCAGCCTTTCTTTCTCTATGGGCCTTGCGCTTTGCGCTAAGCCACATTTTAATGTTTGTCAGTATTTCCATTTTCATTGATGTTTATTGGATTTACAGTTGCTTTATCTTCAAAAAATGCAAAGTCTATATCTGCAAGCAGTGTCGTTTCAAACCTAAAAGACAATTTGCAAGCCGATGTTGGAAGACCGACTTCCTGCATCTTTTCCTCAAACTTCTTGCGGTACGTCTCTTTTATTTTATCCTCTATGCCTTTCCGCTTCTTGTCAAGAAAAATGCCGAAGCGTAAAGTCCTGCGCGAACCATAGACATTCGTTGTTACGGTCAATATCCCAATATATATCATTTCTTTTCCGTTTTACTTGGTTTCCACTTGATGGTCACTTCGGCGTCCATCTTGCCGCTGCCCTCACACACGGGGCAGATTTTCCATTCGCTGTCGTTCGGGCTGTTCCGGTCGCCTAAAAAACCGCCCTGACCATGACAGTATTCGCAAGTATATCCTCGGCTCTCAATCCGTTCTTCCTTGCTGCCGTAAACTGGTGGCGTCAGCCATATCATTCGATGCTTACTGCTCATTGTTTCTCGCGTTTATATGTTACTTTCTCATAAGTGTGCCACTGGATGATCCGTGCCGCAAACATCAGGTCGGTAGTTTCCAGCACCACACACCCTTTGTTCTTCTGGCTGCGGTGTGCCGTCAGGTCACATTGCCAGTTACCCTCCAGCCATTCGTTCATCACGCTCTCCGCCTGGATCTTCTTCAGCAGGATATATATCGTGTCACCCTGCCGGTAGTCGTTCATGTCCTTACTCATTGCTTCTTGTCGTTATTGGTCCAATATTCTTCAGCTCGCTCCGCCCAGATGGTGTAGTAGCCCTTGTCCCCGAAATATCGCCCCTTCGATATGGCTCTATATCCCTCCACCCATATCTTCAGCGAGGCATCAAACATCACGCTCACCGCTGTACGCCCCTTCGGGCGTGTGCCCTCGGCTTGGCTGATGATGACGAGCAGCTTGTTGGGATGCCGGGCCTTGAAAGCCCGATAGTCCTCAAAGCTCATGCCCGTATACTGGTAGGAGTCTATCACCACCGTGTTGGGGCTTTTCCTTTTCGACAGTCGCTTGTCAAGGTCCTCCATGCTCTCGGCATCCAGCAACACCATTCGGCGTGCCACGTCCTGCATCCCGGCTCGTATAAAGGCATTCTTCATCGTCAGACTCGAACCTTCCTCCAGACTGTCATAAGCCACTCTCCCGAATCGGCATAGTTCCTTGCACAGCTTCAGCACGAAACTCGTCTTGCCGCTTCCGCTTCGACCCCACACGAACCACACACCGTTCCGCTCAGGCTCGCCGAAAGCCTCGCGCCACTCGTCGCTCAATTTGTAGGTCTGCTTCTTCATCGCAAGCAGCTCGCTCACGCTTATCGCTCTTTTCATATCGTTTGAATGTTATTTGAACACCGTTCAAGCGCCCATCTGCTTCACTCTGTGTACACCTTTCTTCACCCTCCGCAGGTCGAAGTCATACTGCTCAGCGTCCTTCACCACCTCCGCTATCTTCTTGCGGTCGGTCAGTCCGTTCGCCACGCAGATCGCATAAACGTCGTTCGGACTTGTCTGCTCCAGCTCGAAGAACTTGCGTCCTATCCTGGAGTGTATCTCGTTATAGCCTTTCTTGTCATAACGCAGTCCCATCTTCATCCTGCGCTTGATATACGAGGTCGAGAAAAACACGATGCCGCATTTGTCCTCAAGCCTGTTATACAGGTCTATGAAGTAGTGGAACACCCTTTCCGTCAGCTTGTCAGCTTCATCGAACAGCAGCACCGGACTCTGCGTCTGTATCAGCGCACCGATGATTGCGTCAAGCATGTCTCTTATCGTCATGCCGTCAGTCCTCAGACCTATCTTCTTCGCAATGTCGCGGATAAAGTCGCTGCGCTTCATGTCTTCCGAGCACAAAATATAGTAGGCACCGCTGTGCTCACGCTCGTAAAGCCGCGCTGCCGTGGTCTTGCCGCATCCGGCTTCGCCCACCACCCAGGTCACGTTCTTCCATTCCTGGGCGTCAGTCATCGCATAGGCCATCTCCTTTGCTGCCGTGGTCTCCACCATCTGCCAGGCACCAGGGGTGGCGGTTCCCACCTGCGAGGCTATCTTTCGCCACATGTCGTCGCTGATGTTCTCCCACTTGCCGCTCAGCACCGAGCTTACCGTGCCCGCACTCGTACCGTCCAGACTGGCTGCTGCCTTGTTTTGGCTCGGATATTTCATCACATAGAGGCGCAGGGCCTCGCGTATCTGTTCTTTCTGTTTCTCGTTCATATCGTTTGTTTTTATTGATTCTACAGTTTTGATGCAACCTTTTTCTCCATCGGAAGCGGTATTCTCGGCGTGTCGCCATCATCACCGCCCTCCATCACGTCAAGCCAGTCATCAAGGCTCAGCGATTTCGTGTGTCGTCCAAGCTGGTACTGCTCAGGAGGCTGCGAGTAACGCTCCATGCGGTGGTCTATCTGCCGCTGCACGGCTGCCGTCGTGCCCTTCAGCTTCGGCGAGTGCAGACCCTGCTGCTCCGCGTCCGTGCCATGCTCGGCGGCTATCGTCCGGCCGGCTACCGTCCGCTCTATGCGGTCCTGAAGGTTGGCTTCCTGCTCCTGGCGGATGAACTTCGCATCGTCCGTCCCCTGCTGGTCTTGCAGGGCGCGGTGTATCAGTATGTAGGGTTCTGCCGTCCGCTCAAAACGCAGCGATCCGTCTGTGCCTTTTGTATAGAGTCTGATGCTTGCAAAGTCGTAAGGGTCGTAAGCCACGATGAAACGCTCGTAGGTGTGCTTCCTTCGCCACTCGTGGTCGGGTACGCCGGGCGAAGAGCATACTTCGTACTGCCGCTTCTCGCCTTTGATCGTCACCTGCAGGCCCTGGTCCGTGAACGTCGCCATGCGTTTCGTAAACACCCAGAACATGTCCACCATGTCGTGCAGCGTCACTTCCTGGGTTTCCTCGTTCACGCTCTTCTCATACATGTCTATCCTGCGCTCGCCGGTGGCAGGGTGCACACCCTCGTTCCATTCCTTCCGGGCTGCGGCATAGGCATCTTTCAGCTCCTCCAGAGTGTACAGACTGTCCTTGTTGGCTTCGATAAACTCAACGTTCGGGCGGCTCGACGCCTTCTTCGCCGTCACGTTCTGACCCGTGAAGCGCCAGTCCTTGTGCAGCACCTGAGCCTGAAACCGTCCGAACACGCTCTCTATCGTCTTCGACTCGCCGTTGTAGGGCTGTGTCGGTCTGTGTACGCGGCAAATCTTCCCGATAAAGCCGTCCGAGTCCAGCTTCTTGTGGCCGCCCTGGTTGTCATAAACAATCTCATAAGGCTTGTGTCCGCTCTTCTGGATTGCCATGCGGTAGGCGTGGTATTGGGCCTCATAGTCCTCTGTGTCGCTGATGCAGTAGCCCAGAAGTACCTCGCTCATTGCGTCGATCACTTCATACACCTGGGTCGTCCGCACCTTGCCCTGCTCGTCCCTATAGTAAAGGTTCAGCTTCGTGCCGTCACCATACCATAGCGTGTCCCTGCGTGTCGGAAGTGCCGTCTTGTGCTTTCTGCCGTAACGCTGACGGGCAGCCTGCTCGCCATATACGGCGTCATACCATAAAGGCTCAACCGACGGGCTGGTAAGCCATTTCTTCATACCGCTTAGGCTTCTTATCGGCTTCCAGCCTCTTTCCTCGGCTATCTCGTTTGCCTTCTCAAACAGCTGCGCGTCAGTGTACACCGGCACCTTGCTGCGCTTCAAAGCCACAATCAGTTTCAGAAAGTCACCGGTTATCTTCAGTGCCGAAGAGTTGCCCAGCTTGCCGCTCACCACGCTCTGGTAGCCATCGGCCTTCCAAGCCTTCAGTCGCGTCTTCAGTCGCGCCAATGTGCCCGGGAGCGTGTGGCCGTAGCTCTCGCGCATACGTTCCGAACTGTCAAGTATCAAGTCCCACGCACCCGACATCGGAGCATTCAAACTGCTGCGGATGGCCTGGCGTCTTGCCGCCATCTTCTCCAGCTCGCCAAGCACCGAGGCGTTGATGGTATATTCCTCTATCATCTTCTCCGTCAGGTGGCGCTCCTGCCCGTCCTTGTCCATATAGGTGTAGGCTTCGTAATACTCACGCGCCTTCGCATCTATCTTTATGCTTGCCTTCGTCATAGCCTCTCGCATCTTTTCTTCTGGGTCGCCGTATGTCGCCACAAACCGCCGTCTGTACTTCTCCGGAATACTGCTCCACACATACAGTGCCTGAGTCCCCTCGCCGCCGCCACGACGTGCACACGCTATGTTGCTGCGTTGCACGTTGCATTTCAGCGTGTTCGCCTTCATCACGGGGTCTCTGCCGCCCGTCAGCTCGGCAAACGTCACGCACAATATCTTGTTGTAGTACTCCATTTCCTTTTATCTTTGTTTTCCTTCTTGCGGTTCTCTCCTTACATAGTGGCGCAGCACATGGCTTCCACCTTCTCCTGCACGGTCTTGATGTCTGTAAACCCGGCGTTCTCGATGCGTTCCACCACGTCGCCTTTCTCGTCCTTCAACTCCAGTACGCCCGTGTTCTTGTCGCCTTCCCACATCCAGCCGTTCTCGAAGTGCTGGCGCATCATATTGTCTGCGTCATGCACCACCTCGCTCGCAGGAGCCGTCACCAACTCAAAACCGCCACGCTGAACAGCAAGGCAGCGTATCTTCTTTGCCAGGTCGCTCTGACCCTTCACCGGGTGAAAGTTCAATGCGTAGCTCACCATCTCCTTCGTCACACCGAAGGCCTTTGCCAAAAATTCCCGCTGGGAGCGGGTTACTGTTATCACTCTTTTCATTGTCCTCTGTTTTTAGTTCGTTATTACTTTTGTTCGTGGAGTTTAGGGGAGTCGAACCCCATGCAAGCTGTCCTACGCGCTTCGCTTTCGCTTATTCCAAATTTCCGGCTCGCTGCATCCGTGCCACTCCTGCGGTCTTTCCCGCCGTCATCCGAGGCAGCCCCCTGGGGCTTCCGTGTTATCCTTCAATCTTCTTACCCTCGGCTATTACCGTCTGAACTGCACTGAAGAACTGTATCATCTTCTGTTTCGCCTTCAGCTCCAGTCCGTATGCCATGTTGCTCATCTTGCCTGTGCTCTGACGCTCTAAATCACCATATACCAGGTCGTCTGTCAAGTGTTCTATATTGTGACGCAAAGACTCCTCAAGTGCCGCAAGACCAAGTCCCTTGGCCGTCTCATACACAGGCTCCAGTATCGTCTTTGCGGCCATTGCTTCATACAGATCGTCGGCGTGCCAGCGGAAAAACTCTGCATAGTCATTCACCATGTCCTCTTTCCAACTTTCAATGTCACCCGTCAGGTGGTTCAACTTCTTGCGCATTCTGTTCATCGCCGCATTCAATGCAAATTCTTTATCGTTCATATTCTTTAAATGCTAAAATTTGTAATTCTCGGCCTTTTTCACTATCTTTGGCCGCGCGTTTAATCTTAAACACGCTGCAAAGATAAACAAAACGTAGATACTAACAAAACTTTTGGGGATATTTTTATCCACAAAGTGTAGATTTATATACAGATTATGGATAAAACAAAGATGTTAGAGGGGCTGATAAGGCATTATACAAAAGGCAATAAAGCCCAATTTGCAAAGCTTTTGGGCGTATCTGCCCAAACAATAAGTGCATGGATTGCTCGTAATACGTTTGATGCTGAACTTATATACGCAAAGTGTAGATATGTTGATTCCTCATGGCTGCTCACTGGTGAGGGAGCAATGCTTCAGAAAACAGAAAATAATAATGCGCCGACTTCTAAGCACACTGTTGAGATAGCCCGCCAGGTTCCCCATGGCAGCAGCGAGGGCATTCCACTCATACCGCTCGATGCAGTCGCCGGTTTCCCTGCCGAAAGTGGCGGTGGTGTACGCCTGGAGGACTGCGAGCGCTATGTCATACCGGAGTTCGAGAACAAAGGGGCAAACTTCCTTATCCGGGTGTCTGGCGACTCCATGGTGCCGCTATATTATAGTGGCGACCTCCTCGCTTGTCGCAAAATCACAGACATCCGCTTCTTCCAGTGGGGTACTATCTATGTACTTGAGACAAGCCAGGGAGTCATCGTTAAACGTGTGCAGGAAAGTTTAGATCATGCGGACAGCATTCTCTGTGTGTCGGAAAACAGCAGCGTCCATCACCCTTTCCTCCTCCCACGCGACGACATACGCAGCCTGAGCACCATCGTTGGACTCGTTCGCCTCGTCTGATACTCACGTCACACGCAACACGCACACGCAACACACCGCAAACCGTGTCGCGCACACACATACATAGGTATAATAGGGTAGCAAAGCAGCCAAAACCCCGATAAACAGGGCGTTCCCGACATTCCGCAAAGGTTTATAACATATCAAAACGTGGGATTATCCCCACCCCCTAAACGCCCGAAAATGACATCAATCACAATTTATTCGGAGTTATATAGGGGGTCAATCACCTGTTTTCCATGTTAAAAGTGAATACCCAAATGCACACCCTCTCTGAACATTTCGTTTTTCCATGCACACCCAAACGCACACCCAACTGCACACCCAACCCCGAAAAACGCCCATTTTCACCAATCTCAATAGCCTCCAAAACACAAAAACGGCTTGACCACTGTTCAAATCAGTGTTCAAGCCGTTCAAATGCCGTTATATCAGCGTTTTAGCCGTTTAAACCATCCTTATTTCTCGCTTTTATCCTCTCTGGTGCCTCGTATCAGTTCTCCCTGCCGGATCATAGCCTTTTTATTGAGTATTACGCCTCCGTCAGCCAGTCCGGCGTGTAGCAGCGAGCTTTTCTTTATACCCACCTCATCCTCTGTCAAAACCGTATAAATCGCCGATATTGAGCCGAAGTAGTAGTTCTTCCGCCCATGTATCAAATGCACATGTATAACCTTTGTCATAACCATTCCTTTCTGTTTCCTAAAATATTCGTTTTCGCTTGCAAATATACCAAATAATAACTATTTGGAAGAATTTACAATCATAAAAAGCAAGAAACAAGCAAAATAAAAGGCATGGCCGCAGCCACACCCTCCTTTATTCAATCACCACCCAAACAAGCCGTTTTAAGCCCCACCAGCGCCCATTTCCATGTCCAGACGATAAAACACCCACATGAACAGCCATACGCGCCCAGAAGCCCACGAAATGCCCCATACAGCCGTCAGGACAGCCCAAAACATAACATTCTCAGTCCCGATGTAAAGCAATACCCTTCAAACACCGTTCAAATCGAACCCAAACGTAAAGCAAATGTAAAGCGAATGTAACGTTTCGTTTTTCCCTCTCATTTTGTTCATTATCCTCAAACCCTTTGTAAATCAACGCTTTCTCCGATTTCTTTCTCACTCCACTTTTATACGTTTCGTTTTATCCCCCTTAATTTGATCATCCGGCTGAAGATGATGATAAAATCACGGATGCAATACAGAAAATAGCGGAGGACTTGAACGGTGAAAGAAGTGATCTCTTTTTTGAGTTCTATGGAATTGATGCGGGCTATAAGCAGAATGGTTGTCACTTCTTTAAGCGGGCTTTTATGTATCTGATAGATAAAACTTTCAGCGTAAGCCGTAATTATCCAGGCTATGAAGATTACTCTGAACTTTCGGATGCTTTCTTTGACTTGGAGCGTGAACTGCTTCCACAAGAAAAAGATATGGTAGTCTCGCTTATAGAGAGAGTCAAGGAGGAACCATCGCATATCGGTATGAAAGTTCATCAGACGTTGCATTTCCTTGAGAGGCTTATTCATATTGATGAGGCTGAACAATATGAAATGGATGATAATGGATTCTCTTATGAAGAATACATACAGCATTTCTTCCCTGAAATGGATATTGAAGGCCCTAAAGCTATTATGGAGTATTACCCGCCGCCTATCTTCAGGAACTATATCTACCTGAAAAATGACATGGATCAGGAATGCATAGAGTTTCCGATGCTGAGTTCTGGTGAAAGGCAATACCTTTTCACACTATCAGCTTACCTATATCATTTGAGGAATATCATTTCTGTACCTGAGAATGCCGGAAGGGTGAAGTATCATAATGTCTGTTTGTTTTTGGATGAGATAGAACTTTGCTTCCATCCTGAATACCAGAGGCTATTTGTGGCAAACTTGCTTCAGAGTTTGGAGGACAATAAAGTGACAGATAGTGTAAATGTGAACGTGATACTAACGACACATTCTCCCTTTGTGCTATCAGATATTCCGCAGTGTAATATCCTATATCTTGAAAATGGGGAAGATGCAAGGGAACAGATGAAGGTGAAGACTTTCGCCTCTAACATCAATGAGCTGTTAGCTGAAAGTTTCTTTCTGAAAGGAGGATTTGTAGGTGAGTTCGCTAGTCAAGTGGTTAATGACTTGGCTAATTTCCTTTTGGAAAAACAATGTAAACGCAGATGGGATATTGTGTCGGCAGATCAAATGATAGAGGCTGTTGGCGATGACGTTGTGAAGATACAGCTACGTAAGTTGTTTGTTCGAAAGTTCGGGAAAAATAATCAAGTATATAAGACGTGGGTGCAAAAAGAATTTGAGAGATTAGGCTTGAACCAAGAGAACCGATGAGAAGAATTCTGATTGATGATAGGATAAAGAAGCTTGCTGCTGAATACGTGAAGAAACTGCTACTAGTGGTGGGTGATGTAAAAGCAGATTTGCAGATTTTGGCTGATGACTTAAAAAAAGAGTCAACAGAGATTCTGATATGTACACCTGAAGAGGGAAAGAAGGCAAAAGGCAAATCAAGCGTCAGAAAAAAGACGCTGCCCGATGCGATTGAGGCTGCAAATGCAGAGCAACCGATGAAGGACAAACAGGAGAAATTTAAAGGCGTTAGTCATAAGGGAAGTGAATATCTCAGGGTATCAGTGTATGTTGAGAATATTGTAGAGAAATATGACGATCTCAATAATATGCTGCCGTCCAAGTATGATGAATGCTTTTCTTATATCAATAGTGCTTTAAAAGGTGTCGCTATAGATGATATTTGGGTAAAGTTTAAAGGAAATAAGGATAAGCGACCACTCTATGAGGTGATAGTTGATGTAATGGGTTACGATAAAGTAAGAGCAGGGTTGATGCCTAACTATGTGAAGATGCTTGAGATTAGATCATGCATTTATTGTAATGCCCAGTTTGCTATGACAACGCTTATAGAGGATGTGCATGAGAAGATAAAGACAGGAAAGAGAGGACGCCCCAAAGAAGCGAGGGTGATACCATTGATGGGCGGTTACTATGAATTGGATCATAATAGGCCAAAGTCGAAATACCCGTTCTTGTGTACAAACTTCTATAACCTACAACCTTGCTGTGGATCATGTAACAGACGTAAATCTGCACAAGACTTGCCATACTCATTATATTATGAAGACGGTGAACCGCATCCCTCCCCGCTTCATTTCGCTATTAGCCCACAGGATGTAATTGCTTTCCAGACAAAAGGAAAGTGTAGAGGAATAAAAGCATATCTTTGTGATGATGAAAAACCAGGCCAGCCTGTCGTAGCAAAGAAAGATGGAACCCTCGCAGAGCGTTTTAACTTTATTTTCGACATAGATAAGATTTATGCTGAACATGAAGATGAAGTAGAAGAATTGCTATGGCGTAATAGGATATATACAAAGGGAATTGTAGATGCTGCGAATCAACAATTTGCAGATTTGGATATTGAGGGATTTGACTTTGACAGATATATTCTTGGAACATACGCCAAGAAGGATGAGGCTTTGAAACGTCCACTTACGGTGATGAAGCAGGATGTCTGGGAGCAGATTATGAAAGTGGAATAGAATATGAGCGTGGAGAAATTAATTGGATCCTGGGAATTGAAAAGTAAGATTGGTAGCGGAGGCAATGGCGAGGTTTGGGAATGCACAGACCAAACAGGAAATGCATTTGCTATGAAAATCCTAACTAAGACAACAGGAGAAGCGTATCAACGATTCTTGGATGAGGTGAAAGTAATGCTTTCTCATCAAGGTTCCGATGGAATGTTGCCAGTGATTGACTTCAATCTTCATGAATTAAATGGCTCAGAGCAGACTGAAAAAGATCTTTACTATGTTATGCCTTTGGCAATTCCTGCAAAAGAACGCTTGTTTGGATGTATCTTTGAAGAGAAATTGAATGCCATCAGGGATATCCTAAAGATGTTATGTCTACTTCATCATCATGGTATTGCTCACAGGGATATCAAGATTGAAAACATATTGATGTATCAAGAGCACTATGTGTTATCTGATTTTGGACTCGTTTTCTATCAAGATAAACCTCGTGTGACGAAAACCGACGAGCGTATGGGAGCAAGGAGGACATTAGCCCCAGAAATGGAACGGCCTGGCTCAAAGAATGCCGATCCGTTTAAGGCTGATGTATATTCTATTGCGAAAACCATTTGGGTGATACTGACAGAATATCCCGATAGTTTTGAAGGTCAATATAGTAGGAATCAAGTTACCAGACTTGAAGACAATGTAAAGTGTCCAAGAGGCACATATTTTACACCATTAGGAGAATTGCTAGCAGAATGTACAGATGTGCTGCCTGACAATAGACCTAATATTGAACAAGTTTTGGCTAGGTACGAGGAATGGGAGAAAATGCAGGATGATTTTGCAAAAAGTAATCGCAGTCAGTGGGTTGAAGTAATTAAGGCGTTGTTTCCTTATTCAGTTCCGACACATGCCGAATGGACGGATATTAAAGAAATAAAAAATGTGCTCAACATGATTAGTCACTATGACAGTTTGAATCATCTGTTCTTCCCCTCTGGCGGTGGATTAGACTTGGATGCTGTATTTGATTCTTATGAGGAGCATTGCTTAGAAATGGATTTTGGTGGGTTGAGGCAGATCTTCAACCCGAAAATCCTGATCTTCGAATCGATAGGTGAAGATTTGTTGTGGAATTATTTCCGAATGGAGTGTAATCCATTAGAGCCTGCACTTAAATCAACTCCCAAAGACAGTTATGATGAAGGAGTATCAGAGATGTCACCGCTCGAGTATGAGGATTATGGCGTAATGGAAGATGGTGACCTCGCCAAACAAGATGGATATAATGTAACGGACTATTCTCGACAAGTAACTCGCCAATTAAAGGGCAGTTATGTGATATTCAGTAAAAACTCGCTATATAACAGGACTACGGGTACTTATGACGGCAGACATGACAAGATGAGTACTGAAACCTTTAGAGCTTACATCGAAAAAGCATATAATAAATATAAGAAAGCGGAGGATAATGTCTTTCTCAATGACTTTTAAAATCCAATAAAGAATTAATTTTATTAAACTTAGATAGTTTATGGCAATATTTGAACCAAATATTTATATGAGGGAGATTAAAGAACTATATTCCGAGGAACTTGCCTTGTTGAAGAAGATTCAAAGGTACGGGAAAGGACATTCACAGGGTGAACTGGAACGGGTTGAGAAGGTTAAGCTACTCCTGTTATACCGTATCTACTCAAATCTGTATACATCACTGTTGTTAACTGCGCGGGTCTTGAAAACAGGAAAGATTTCATTTTTTCAGTTGCCGATAGGATTGTTGTTGCGTTGTTGCTTTACCGATTGTTTGTTCGCCCTATACATACAGCGTGCTGGCAAGGAACGAGCTTACGAGGAACTGGATCTGAGAACAATAGAGTATGCCAACTCAATGTTGGAGCGCAAAGAGGTATACAGAGATCAGGTGAAAAGTACGGGAAAGATACTTGATGATGTCTTTATAGACCATTTGTGGGAGTTGACGATGGAAGACAATTTCTTGGGACTGCTGACACTTGACGACAATCTGGAAGAATTGACGGTAATAAAGCAATCGAAAGGACAACTGAAAGACGCTGGTTTCACTAAACAAAATAGTATTAAGACAAAGGATATTGTTGACTTCTTGGTTGCTATACCTGAACTCAAATCTGTGGCTATGCGATTATATCACTACTTCAAATATTTCTCGCAGTATGAGCATTTCTCAGAAAATGGGCAAGGGGATGTACTTGCATCAATGGAGAAGGATGGTAATGATAACATCCATTTGCCTTCAGCCATTAGGGCACTGGGTGTTGGGATGGAAGAGGTGATGAAGAATAGATTGTCAAAGATGAATAAATAAAGAGGTTAACACAAATAAGGATATGAGTACATTCGTATTAATGGAACTATGTAAGCAGAGTGGAGTTAAAAATGTTATATATCAACTTTTGGCTCCAAGCATAACTTTAAATCTCGATGAAGTTGAAGAAAATCGCAGCTATGCTGTGATTATCGATAAGGGTATTCGTTATTGTTTGACTGGTAATTCTGGTATATATGATGAAGAAGCCTCCTATGTGTTGTTGACAGATAGAACTCCTACGAAGCAAAAGCTCATTGACAATGAGATCAAGCAGAGAAAGTGGATAAAGCATCCTAATCAAATTGAGGCTTCACCCGATGATGTAATAAATTCATGGGAAAACAGGTTCCACTTCAAACTTGAGAAAAATGAGGCTCATCCCGGATTAAGAAGACCGCAATTAGGTGCTTTGCATGCTTTACTTAGCCATATGCTAGCACCTACAGAAACAGCGACAGTGGTGCTGCCAACTGGAACTGGTAAGACAGAAACGATGATGTCTGCTTTAGTAGCAGGCAGGTGTAATAGAGTACTTGTAACTGTGCCGACAAATGCTCTTCGAGGACAATTATTCAATAAGTTCAAAACTTTAGGCATTCTTAAAAAAGCAAAATTTGAAATTGTTGATAAAGAAGCATTATATCCTATAGTAGGGGTTATAACGTCTGCATTTGAAGGGGAAGATCAACTAAAAAGCTTTATTAGACAATGCAATGTGGTGATAACAACAATGCAGATTATTGACCATGCTCCAGAAGAACAGCAGGATGTATATGTGTCATCATTTTCAAATGTGTTTGTTGATGAGGCGCACCATATTGTAGCCACATCATGGAGGAAGTTTTCTGACAGATTCCCAAGACATCAATTGGTTCAATTCACTGCAACGCCGTTCAGAAATGATGGGCAACGACTTGATGGTAAAATAATATTTAACTATCCTTTGCGCCAAGCACAAAAAGATGGTTATTATCGCACTATACATTTCCTGCCAGTCAGGGAATACGGTGAAGAGGCCATTGCTGATAAAGCTATTGCTGAAAAGGCTGTTGAGAAACTAAAAGACGATCAGAAGCATTACCAGCATATAATGATGGCTCGGTGTGAGACAAAGAGACGAGCACAGGCAGTCTACAAGATATACAAAGAGTTATGCCCAGAACTAAGAATTGTGTTATTATATTCCGGCTGCCCTGATTATATTGAGAACTATAATAAAGTTCTTAAACGAGATGTAGACATTGTGGTTTGTGTGAATATGCTTGGTGAAGGATTTGATTTGCCAGAACTTAAGATTGCTGCATTCCACGATATCAGAAAAAGCCTGCCAATAACATTGCAATTTTCTGGACGATTTACACGAACTAGCCGTGATGCGGAGTTGGGGGATGCTTCTTTTGTGGCAAATATTGCAGATCTTACAGTTAAGCAGGAACTTGATAGCCTCTATGAAGAAGATGCTGATTGGAATATTCTTTTAGCCGATGCAAATGACAATAAGGTTACAGATGAAAAAGAGTTTAAAGACTTTATTGAAGGATTTAAGTCGGGAACGGATGCCCAAATCCCTGTAAGCAGTATCTACCCAAAGTTTAGTACTGTCGTATATCAGAGCTACGCAAAAGGATGGCACCCTGAGGATTTTTACAAAGGTATTAGAGGCTATGATAAACTCGATTATCAGTCTTATGACATTAATGAAAATGAAAAGCTGCTTGTGGCAGTGATGGCAAAGGAACAGAATGTCGAAGGTATAAAGGTTAAGGATGTAAGGACTATGGCCTGGAGCTATTTGGTGCTGTTTTGGGATGAAAAGAAGAATCTGTTATACATTAACAGCCTAGATAATGCCAGCCTATATCATGAAGTGGCTAAGCATGTAGTAGGGGCTCCGGGGAAAGCCCCAAAGTTAATAAGTGGAGTTGATGTTTTCAAGACCTTCCATAATTTAAAGAGGACAAAATTAAGGAATGTTGGGCTGAAAGTCTATCTTGGGAAAGATATTCGCTTTAGAATGCATGCAGGGCGCGATGTTGAGAATGGGCTATCTCGCATTGAGAAAATGAACAGCGAGAAATCCTTTGTAGTGGGTGATGGTTTTGAGAACGGAGAGAAAACATCCATAGGAGCATCGTACAAAGGGAGAATATGGAGCCTAAGTGGCAATGGAAATATTCTTGCGTTTAAGAATTGGTGTATTGAGCAGGGCGAGAAACTCACAAATCCAAATATCGATGCGAATCAAATACTCAAAGAAACACTGATTCCAAAGATGATTAAAGAAATGCCAGTAGATACAATTCCTTTCAGTATAGATTGGGATGATGAGATGTGGAGAGAGTTAGAGACTCGTTACAGTTTTAAACTGTTAGGATCGGAGTCTTATATGTACAATACTGAAATTGAACTTTGTGAGAATGCTCTAGAAGGGAATAAGGTACGTTTTGCAGTATGTAATAGTGAACAGCATGTAGAGTTTCAGCTAGAGCTGTTTGAAAATAATGAAAATGAGAAGAATAAATTTCCCGACTATAGGATTAAACAATTGACGCATGGTGAGGCTTTGATACAGTTTGGGACGAGGACGCTAAAATTGACAGATTTCTTTGAGAAAGAAGAAAATGTACCGATAATCTATTTCACCGATGGGTCTAGCCTTCGTGGTAATGAGTACATTGTCTTAAGTGCTGCACCAACACTCTATGATAAAAACAGCTTGCAAGAGTGGGACTGGGAAGGCGTTAATTTGCTTAAAGAATCACAAGGAGTGCGGCCACATCTTAAGACGGATTCTATTCAATACAATGTAATACAAACGCTTGTGCGGCAGGACTACGATATTGTGTATGACGATGACAATGCCGGCGAGATAGCTGATGTAATTACGCTCAAATTAATTGAGAATGAAATTCATGTGGAGTTATATCATTTGAAGTTTGCACATGAAGGTAAGATAACCTCGCAGATTGCAAACTTTTATGAAGTATGTGGACAGGCTCAGAAATCTGCAAATTGGAAATATAAAGAGGCAGAAGAGATGTTGAATCATTTACTGCGTAGGGAGATTAAAAAGAGTAGCAATGGCGACGAATGTTCGAGAATATATAAGGGGACACATGAAAAGTTGATCGAACTGATGAAACTTGCAAAGAGGAAGTTGCCTGTGAAGTATAGCGTCTTTATTGTTCAGCCAGGCGTTTCAAAAGATTCAGCAAGTGATGAAATACTATCGCTTTTGGGTGTAACTGAGAGTTTTCTCAAGGAGCGTACAGGAATAGAACTAAAGGTTATAATAAATAAAAAGAGTCTATGACGCAAGATGGAAGGTGGAAGTTAAAGTATAATGAAGTGATGTCGTTCATGGAAAAGGAATACCGTAAACTATCCAAGTATTATCCAAAAGAGAAGCTTATGTTCCACTTCATTCATCATAATAGAAAACTGTATAATGTGGGAACGATGAAAGAGGAACGTAAAGTACTCTTTGAAAAGTTGCTGGTGCTGTGTGAAAAGTATAAGAGAATTCACTAGTGTCCACTAAAAATGGACGAGTTTAAAAATAAAGGTAGTGTAAACTGAACTGTGTCACGGCTCTAATTTTTTATTCTTTCCCTCTTATTTGTGTGCAGATTTCATATCTGCATACAAATAAGAGGAGCCTTTCACAGGCAAAGTTACATAATCTTGAACCTATCTCCAAATTTTATAGCAAGTTGTTGTGATATCAGTGCCCAATTAGACAGGGGCATAGTCCATTTCTCACTAATGTCTCGATAAGCAAGATACACAAGTTTTTCAAGTGCGGTGTCTGACGGGAACACACCCTTGTTCTTCGTTACCTTGCGCACCTGACGATGATAACCCTCAACCGTATTGGTTGTGTAGATAAGCTTGCGGATGGCAGGAGTATACTGGAAGTATTCCGTAAGACGCTCCCAGTTGTCGCGCCAGGATTTGATTACTATAGGGTACATCTCGCCCCATTTTTCATCAACCATGTCAAGCTGTGCCAATGCAGAATCCTTGCTTACAGCACCGTATACGGTCTTGAGATCCTTCAGAAACTCTTTCTGATGCTTGCTTCCTACATACTTGATTGAGTTGCGGATTTGGTGGACTACACATAGCTGAACGGAGGTTTCGGGGAATACACTTTGGATGGCGTCAGGGAATCCCTTAAGACCGTCTACGCAACAAATCAGAATATCACGTACACCACGGTTTTGAAGGTCAGTCATAACATCAAGCCAGAAGTTAGCACCCTCACTCTCAGATATATACATACCAAGAAGATCCTTGTGACCAGACTTGTTTATACCTAATACGTTGTATATTGCACGAGTGACTGCACGACCCTTATCGTCCTTTACCTTGTAGTGAATGGCATCAAGCCAGCAAATGGCATAGACGGGGTCAAGCATACGTGACTTCCAGGCTGTTATTTCGGGAAGAACTCGGTCGGTTATAGAGCTGATGGTTTCGGCTGAAAGGGTTGTGTTAAACTCACGCTCAAAGTACTTGCTTATATCACGAGTGCTTGTACCAAGGGCATACATGTTGATGATTTGATCTGCCATACCTTCAGCAAGAATGGTCTCACGCTTCTTGACCGTTTCCGGTTTGAATGAGCCGTCACGGTCACGAGGCGTTTCTACTGTCACCTCTCCATACTTTGTCTGTACGGTCTTGCTCATCTTGCCGTTACGACGATTGCCAAAACTACGGTCAGCACTATTAAGGTGGGCATCCATCTCACCTTCTAAGGCTGCGTTTAGGATACGTTCCAGCATGGGAGCCAAAGCTCCGTCTTTACCAAAGAGTGCTTCACCGCTACGCAGCTGTTGGGCTGCTTTCTTGTAGTCTATTTCCAAATTGTCCATATTATAAGAACTGTGTTAAACTTTTATTATTATAGCCTGACACAGTTTATTTTACACTCTCAAAATAAATAAACAATACTTGAGTTTCTTGGTGTATGATTTCTTATCACATACTATTTTTCTATATTTTATACCACTGCAATGGCCTACCATCACATTCTGGCGTTGGGAGAGGCATTCATAATTTGTGCCAGTTTCCGAACATTTCTATCAGACATAACAAAGTAGAATTTATCTTCTTCCAACATCTCTTTGATCAATATCTTTACAAACTCATCATATTCTTTCAAATTTTCATCTGAAAAAATCTTCTCCAACGTTTTCATTACAGAAGTAGCAAGTACATCCGCTGTCTGTAAAAGGAATGAAGATTTTGAGTTTGCAACTGAGAACGATTCTAACCAACTCTTCCACGAAATTATCCCTGCCCACACTTCTAGGATTTCGTTATTTTCCATAACATGGAACTTCTCATAGAGTTTCTTGAAAGCCTCGTTACACAACAGACAGCTGTCGAAGATAATATTTGTTCGATAATTTTTACGTTTACAAATATTGGCCACCCTCATACCTAGAGCCGTAAAAGTTGTATAGTTTGCGGACCTAATAACGCTTGGATTTGCATCGGTATTAAGCATTACTGCTTCATAATCATCCTTATAAAGTTCTTCAAGATGATGACCAGCTAACATTCTTTTATATTTAAGATCATGCGTTTTTGCAAACACAACATCAAAAGCTTTCTGGTACTTTTCTAATTCAGGGTGGGTAAATGCACTAGAAATGAGTTTTATATCTTCATCATCAAGTATGTCATAGAAATATTGAGCAGCTTTACTTTTTTCATCATTGTCATTGCACCATGTATAATCTTCAAAATCATTATATGCACCATCTAGAAAATTGTCTACAATTAGTGCGCATACCATAAATCTCTTTTCGAATATCACAAGGGAAAAATCGCATTGCATTTCCTTCAAATATTCAAGAATGGATTTTAAGATTAATGATTTCTTTGATGCTCGTATCCATCGAGCCGCTTTAATTTCTGTTTCTCCAATCTCCTTTACTGAATCAAATTTTACTTGAATATAAGACAAAATGGATGCTTCCTTGGTTTGAGGTATGGAAACAGCTGCTAACGCAAAATACTTTTGTGTAGAATCTACAAGATTATTACCTGTGTTGCCTGACTCATCTATATATGTATTATACAGCATACTTATCTACCAATACATTCAGCAAACCGTGATACTCTAAACTAGTCTGCTGATTAAAAAACAACGGATTGAAGTCTCTTGATTTCTTTAGTACTGTATTTAGTTTTCGAAATACTCTTAACTGATTCTCATTAAGTGACTCCAAGATTATCTTTTCACTTTCTGTACCATGTTGATCAATAAAATAGAGGTACTTTGATACTATGCCAACCGCTACATCAGACAATTGTACCATTGTATCCGTTTTAGAGTCTACAAAAATATAATTATTCAAAATCTTGCCATCTACAGATACTGGATTCTTCTTAAAATCGTATATGATGTCTATCTCATTATCCATTATCAATCGACTATTTATCCAAGTACTAATTTCTGAACGGTATAAAAGGGACAATTCTGTCAGCATAACCAGTTCTTCTTCGTCTTGAACAAAGACTAGTTCTTTTTGACGAGAACCCATCTCCAGCCATTCTATCAAACCTAATTCTGCATCTCCGGAAGAATAATTATACAACTTGCACATAAATATCAAATCCTTCATAAAGGCTGTAATATCTTGGCTATCGATATTAGGGTATCTATATTTAAGGACAAGGTCGAAGAAACTACTTAAGTTCGACTTCATTACTCTATAAAAGAGAGCCTTAAACATATAGATATTGGCTGGTATTTGTGAGACGAACCCATCTATAGAATCCAAAATATCCACAATAGACCAATAGAGTACATTAAGGCTATTAAAGTGGATATGCCAGTCATTTTCAATTAACAAATCCAGGAATCTCTCAAGACGTTCTGATTTCAAGCAATCAGCAAATACGCCATTATAAATATGATGAGATTTCACTTCTTGAACAGAGTCCTGTAGGTTAAATAAAGATTTAAGATCCTCTATATTGACAGTACCTTCGCCCTCTATGCCTCCCAAAACAAATATCGTATCAGCAGGAACATTAAACTTATGCTTTTCCTCGTTCAATTTGAACTTCTTTATATTGTTTGTCTCATCATAATACAACATAAGGTACATATCAATCACACTCGATGAAATGTCTTGCGCTCTTACTGACATTTTCATGGCTTTTCTTATGTCCGTATAATCTATCGGGTAAGACTTTATCTTCTGAATACAAAGCTGATCACTGTTTGAAACTCCTGTATAAAATAAGCCATCATTAATGAGCAACTTTCTGAATTCCGTATCCATTATCAGACGAATATCTTCATCAGGAGGGCAACATGTGAGTATGGGCTTGTCAACCACTATTTCATCATCTGTACTCGCCTTGATTGTTTTATTAATATGAGTAACCAATTGATTTTGAATACTTATGATAGTAGATGTCTCCATATTATAATATCGTAATTAAAAAGCAAAAAAAATAGGCGAAGGCGCTTACACTCTTCAACCAACTCTTAGGTTTCTTCTCTTCAAGCATCACCTTGAAATCGTATGCAGTACATTCTGCAATCAGAGTCTTTAATTCCATTCTATAAAATCTCGTTTTATCTTACAAAGGTACATATTTTTATTGAGAAGACGGTCTAAAATTATTGTTTCGCGCGTAATTTAAGCAAATTTCATCTTAAAACACATCAATATGCAGCTAAAAGTTGCGATAATTGAGGATTTTTGTATATCTTTGCAACGCATAGAAGGCAAAGCCTGCTTTGCAAGACATATTGCTCACATCCTACCAAATTACCACACCGAAAGGATAAAAAGAGCAAACACCAATCATCGTGAAGTCGCGCCATGGCGCAGACTTCACGATGATTGGAGGCTGTGGTAAGCCTGGCAGGATTATGGTGGCGGTCTGCGCCATTTTTGAGAAGGTAAACTCCAAAATAAGATAAAGAAATGTAACATAAACAGAATGATGACATTTACAATTACAGATTTCTTGATAAGCTTACCTATCACAGCAATTATTATATTTGCTATCAAGTTGGTGTACAAGAGGGCGGGAATATCTGCAACTCCTATGGGCTGTCTAATAGGGTGTCTGATAATGTTTTGGGTTGTACTTTGTGCTATTGGAGGCTGTTCCGAAAGGAAACGAACTCAATCAGAATCACATCTTGCTCACATAAAACTTGTAACTACAGGTGCAATTGTTAAGATACCAAAGTCGGAACTGGTTGGAGCAGACACCATCTATCGTGAGAAAAAACATGTCTATAAGAATGACACAGGAAGAGATTTGGTTGAGTATATGGTCAAATATACGACAAACGGCCAAGATGCGGATCATAAGACAATAGGGTTGCTAATTCGTCCCAACCAATACTTCTATTGGTATGATGACGATAAAGACTACCATATGTTTACACTGCCCCCATCATCTACAACGATTGTCACTAGAAGCAGATATGGGAGAAGTCACCAGTTAGATTTCACTTATCTACATTTTATCGACTATGCCGAGAATGTTCCTGATTATGTTGTCATACCCAACAAATAGATCAGATTATGTATTGTAAGCATTGCGGAAAACAAATTGCAGATGATTCTTCGTTCTGTCAGTACTGCGGAGAAAAAGTTATAGATGAATTATTATTGTCTGAAAATAGTACTATCCTACCTGCTAATAACAAAAACATTTCGGAAGAAGGTACTTCCGAAGTAATCATAGTTACCAAAGAAGCAAATCCCATACAGGTGGAAGTTTCCAAGAAAGGTAAAGATAATAGCTCTACCATAGCCAATGAGATTGTCGGAAACTTAAAGATGGTAGGTGTTGCTTTATGTATATTCCTTGTTTACATGATGGGGGTTGTACTTATTCATTCAAAAGATGCAAAGCCATTAGACGAAAATAGTTATTGGGGAGAAAGTTGCTATGACCCACCAACGATGAGTTCTAACCGAATGTTTCACTGGCAGCAACACTACGCAAAAAGAGTCTGTATGGCTCCGAGTTTCAAAAGCAAGGGGAAGAATGTCCATGGCTTCTCATCAGATTTCGAGACGTTTGCTTTTGTACATAGCATTGAGCCCATAAATGCAATTGATTATTCTTTAATCATGGGAATGAATGGTGAGGAAGCGTTATCATATGCCAATAGAGAAGCGAAGGATAAACAATTGCCACAATCTATATTAAAGCAATATGAAGAGGAAGCAAAAAAAGATGCTGAACAGGACAGGCAATCTTTCAATGATGAGATTTCAAGTATCCGAAAGTATGCCTTTGAGGAAGATTTAAAGAAAAATGCGACCTATGCATCTATTATTAGTTTGCTTGTAATGATATTAGGCAGATACTTTGTAAAAAGCGTTAAATGGGTAATTGTAAATAAAACAAAATAAGAGTTAACATGATTAGACATTTTTTATCATTCAGGAGAGCATCACAGCAAAGCTGCTGTGCACTCCAGACCTAAGGCATCGGAGCACCCTATCGTCGCAATAATGTGACAGCACAGCTCAATAAGGGTGGCTCTGAGGTTATTATTGGTTTCAGTGGAAATGCATGTTCGGCATTATGCGTTTTGTCGCAAATGTAGATGTCGTTGGATTGTTGTTTATGCCTTACTATAAGTGAGGATTCATGGCCTTTGCTTGCTATTTTATCTGGTCAGTTCTCCCGACTTCTTCTGTAGGTCGGGGTATTAGGCTTCCCTTGACTGGTTTCAAGTGGCATCGGCAAGCCGATAGTGCTAACTTAAAAATTCACAATTGAAGCGTGTGGACTATAAAAGAAACATGATAATACCTATACTTCTCAAACATCCACACAGAGCTTGCTCCTGTTTGTGAAGAGTGCGCTAAGACCGCATTTTGAAAATCGGTAATTAGGCTTACTGCTTTTTTGAAAGCCAGTCTCTCTTTGCGAGATTTCAATTATACGGATGCGGTAACTGCACATTATTCGTCCGATATGTTTTATTATTATAAACGATTTTCACCATCATTTCATTGAGTCGGTCTGCTATACGATTGTCATATCGCTGACGGATATCCTTTGGCTCAAGGTTGGTCGTAAATACCGTGAATAGTTGTGCGTCATACCTCATCGTCAGCAGCTCTTTAATGGGGTACATGATGTTGCCGTAATCCTGCACTTCGGCAGGCTCGGTTCCTAAATCGTCAATACCGAGCAAGTCCGTTTGCGTCAAATATAGAAACCTATTGTAATCAGTCTTACGAAATTGTGCAATTTGCATAGCATTTACTACAGTTAGACCATAGCAACCTTCAAGTCCAACACCTAACCCATGTGACGGGTTAGGGATTTTCAACCGTCTGATGAGGTTTTGCAATGCTTTGAGCATAGTGGTCTTTCCGTTGCCACATCCACCACAGAGAACAATACCGAACTTTGAGGTTTCTTCCGTCAAGCATTTGGCAATCTGTCGAAGTTGTTCCTCAACAGAACTGTTGGAAATGAACTCACGATGACGAAATTGCACTTCCACAATATAAGCAGCCAAGAGATATGCATATGCTCGATCCTCGGTCATAGGCAATCTAAAACGCCCCTTCATAATCCGCTCCTTCTGCAGGAACCGGACAAGATCTACTATTCTCTTTTCTTTTACTGATTCCATTTTCTCTTTCTTTTTTACTGTCAAAAATCTCACACCTTTCCTCTTTAAAAGAAACTTTGTTTTGATATATGTCTTTATCTTTTATAGGTGTCAAGTCATCTGTCAAGTCATGTGTCAAGCTATCTGTCTGACCATCCGTACATTCAAGTATTGAATAATTTGACGGTACATGACGCGATTTTCCCTCTATAAAAGAAATAAGTTTACGCTCGGCAAGGTGTTTCCGTGCTGTAATGACTGTTTGTCTTGAAAGGCGCAAATCATCGCATATCCTGGTAGTGGAACATACAAACGGCATTTTCCAATACCGCTTGTTGCTCTCGTTCACAAGGTACGCAAACAGAGCTATTTCACTGGCTGGCATTGGTGACATCATAGCGGAACGCCACAATTGGTTCATACATCCTATATAAGTCATAACATTACCAGTTTAAGGGTTTCGGCTTGCGCTTGTTTCCTGCAAGAATGGCTGCATTCTCCTCCTCTGCTGTGAGAGGTACAGGATTCTTGCGGTTAGTCTCCAGCCACTTGTCAAGTTCATCTTGATAAAGGCAGTAACGCTTGCCCGGCTTGGTGGCAGGAATGCTGCCGTTTCCAAGTTTCATGTAGAGAGTTGCCATCGGCATTTTCAGGTATGCCGATGCTTCCTCTACACTCATAGGTATGTGCGTGTTCGCCTTGTGTGGCTTGTTCTGTGATTGCAGACTGATGATCATCTGCTTCATGCCCACCACTTCGTCCCGAAGCTGGGCAACGACCATTGGAAGGTCGTTGAAAGTTAATTCCTTTGTCATATACAAGTTGTTCTAAAAAACCGGGACAAAGGAACAGAATGATGTTTCCGTTACTCCCATCCGTGACAGTCATTTGTCATTCACGAGGGAATAACTCTAACAATAGGGATTATTCGGGAGTTTCCTCCGTCACATCATGAAAATCATGTCTACCATTAACTGGCTCATCAATCGGAATGACATCATTGGAGCATGGTGCTTTCAGGTTCTTCAATGTGCTGTAGTCCAAGCCTTCAAACGGTTTGGGGAACAATGCTTTGATAAAGGCTATTCGCATGGCCATTGTGTAATCACGCTTACCCAAACGCTCTGCGATATTCCACACGAAGTGCCTTAAAGGGATATTCTCAACATTTTCCTTGAAACGGTTTATTGCTGTCGGGGTATAGTTGGTGTCGTTGCTCCATTCCTTGACTGCCTCAATTACCTTGTACAAATCTTCCTCATAAAGAAACCTTGACATGGTACGATGCACATAGTCAAGTACGGTCCTCGTTCGCTTGTCCTTTATCTCCTGTGCTTCTTTTTCTTGTGCCTCTACACACTTGGCATAGTCCTCATGACTGTATTGTGCTGACTCTGTTTGTGGTAATGTTTG
>JABLTS010059669.1_pt1 | contig 63383 bp, 69 predicted proteins | sample 7160081 | NCBI WGS metagenome assembly JABLTS01 (sample SAMN14651231, study PRJNA627086) | human gut metagenome | isolation source: feces | host: Homo sapiens | reverse complement strand
TTGTCCAAATTCTATTTTTTTCTCTTTTTCTTTTCATATTATTTTATCCTTTCTTCTTTTATTATATCAAAAAAGTAGACACATTCCTTTAATGTCTACTTTTATTTTACAACTTCAATGGTTAGTCTATTTCCTTTTTATATTAATTGTATATTTTGAATTACCACGATAATTTCCTTCATCATCAAAGTCATCATTATCATAAGTAAAAACTGTTAGTGTTATGTTTTCTACTTCATCTATGTTATTTACTGCGAAGAATTTAACCGAAGTAATTAAAGTGTTATCGTTAGTACTTTCTAAATGACTATAAAATCCATCAGGAGCATTGACATCGTCATAGAAGTATATATAGAAATATTTACTATATCTAAATATATCTGGTTCTAAGAAGGTACTATTATTTGAAGTACCATCTTTTAATGTATATCCTATATTATAACCTATTTTATATTTATTAATATCTTCATATTTATCGTAATATTTTTGCCATGTATCTTTAAATTTAGTACCATTTATTGTTTTGTCATCAGTTAGAAATACTTCAAACGATCCTATATCTACCCCATTTGTAAGGTTTGTATAGTAGGTATCTTCGATTACTTCTTTATTATAGTAATTATTATTACTTAAGAATATTCCTAATTTTATAGGATTATTATCAATATATGTGTCTTTTACTTCTTCTTTTACTATAGGTTCTTTATGTTCTTCTACTACTTTTTCTTTAGTACACCCACTGATAAGAAGGAATACTACTAGGATAATTAATTTAATTTTTTTCATAAATACTATCTAACTCCTTTAATATTGTTTTTTTAGAACTTTCTATAAAAGTAATAATATCATCTATTTTAAATAAATATTTTTTTCCTTTTTTGGATTCTTCTATTAAAATTCCTGTTTTGTCTACGATTAGATTTAGTCTATCTATAGGTATTTCACTAATTATATTTGGTATATATGGTATTTCTTCATAAAATATTTTCATTGGAAAATTATATCTATCTATTAACTGATTATTTAAGTTTGAATAATCGTTATAAACATAATATTTAAATGTTTTTTCAGTATATTCTACTAATGTTCCATCTAATTCTTTTATATAATTGCCTTTAATTATATTAGGTATGAAATATTTAAACCATAAATAATCAGTATATAAATGTATATAATAGCCTAATACAAAGTCATCATTTAAATAATTACCATATTTATCTAAAAATTTATTTATATTTGGAATATTATTATTTACATTATCTAAAAAATGACTATAGAACTTTGATTCTCCTAGTAACTTTGATATATCTGGAGCTATTGCTCCTATTAAGATTTTATTGTTATCTCTTTTTAATTCTTTATTTATTTCATTTGCTATACATATATGTATTACTGATGAAGCCATTTTATCTTGTTCCTTTTCTTCCTTTTGTTAATAGTAATTCTTTTAATTGTTTATTTGTTAAATATCCTATTTCTAGTTGTTTAGCTAGTTTTTCTTCAGTACTAACATCAGGTATCATTCTACTAAACATTGTTTGATACATGGTTGTGTCGTTATTGGTTTTTTTAGCAAAAGCACCTATTATGTTATATATATTATCTTTTATGTGTTTGAAAACTATTCTTACTTGATCATCTTTTAATTCAAAGACGCCCTTAGCTCTTTTATTATTACTTAGTGGTTTTATTTCTCCAGGAGCATTTGTTCCATTTATGAAATTATCTATTAATTCATATACTCTACTATAATATTCTCTTGGTATGTAATCCATATCCCCTATTATCTTGGCTTTGGTTGGATTAGCAAGAGATGTAGAATATATTAGTCTTTTTGTTTCTTTTAGTTCTTCTTTTTCTTTTTCAGTAAATATTGGTTCTTCTTCATCTATTACTATTTCGTTTATTTTATTATAATAATTTCTTACTACTAGATATTTATTTAGTAGTTCGTAGTAGCTTTTTATTATTTCTTTTCTATTACCACGAATGAAATAAGTATCTTTTTCTTCTAGTAACTGATGATAAGTAAATAATTCAATATTGTAATCTTTTAATACTTTGATTATGACATAGTTATATTCGTTGTTAGCCAAATTATATGTTTCATATTTTTCTAGGATTTGCGGTATTTCTTCCTTTGAAGTACATTTTAATACATTAATTATTTCTTTTGACAAGCGTTCTAGGGTTTGCTTACGAGAAATATCTACTTCTGGTTCTTCAATTACTTCATAACCAGCATATAAGATATTTGGTATTTCTTCATACATACTTTTAGTATATTCTTCTTCACGTTTATTTTTATTTTTACTAGTAGCTAAATTTCTATTATAGTATTCTAAGTCGTTAAGGCACATTAAGGATTCTCTATCAGATAGTTCTCCTGATGCCGTATAGTAATCAATTATTTTTTTTAAGTCTCCCATTGTATGACTCTTATCAGATATAGGCCATTTGTTGTTAATTGCTAGCAAGGCTTTTCTAGCAGATATGATATTAAACTTATTTCTTGTTAATCTATTTTTTAATGTTTCTTTTTGTTTTAAAGCAATTGTATAATCTCTTTTAATTTTAGTTACAAACGATCTTACTTCGTTAGCAGTATTATAATTTTTGTTATTTATTTTTACTAGTAGTCTTGAAAATTCATCTGCATAAATACTATCTTTATAAATTTCATTTAGTTGAAGGCTAATGTAAAAACTTTTATTTTCATAATCTTGATAGTCCATGTCAAATAATTTTAAAAGTCCATCAAATAATATACACTTTATTTCTATTCTACTGTATTCATCTTCTAATTTTTCATAATCATTAATATATGTTTCTAATATTTCTTTTAATTTACTTTGCATTTTTCTTACCTCTTTCTATATTAATTATATCAAAGATTAGAAAAAAAACAACCCTTAATTAAAGACTATTTCGACATCGATGTTTTCATCTAAGACTGCTATTGCAAGAAAGATTATACCACTAATTAGTACTAGTAATGTTCCTATAAATGATGCTTTAGTAAGTATTATCTTTTTGGTTGTGTCGCTACTATTTAATTTTAAAACATCTTCATAACTATTCTTAGTAAAATGATAATAGATTATTACTAATATACTAAATATTATTATAAGTAAACTTTGATATTCTCTTCTTGCTTCTTCATCATTATATAATAGATATTTCTTTTCTTTACTATTGGCATAATAACTTAGAATTATTATTATTATATATATTATCCATATTAAATTTTCTTCTTTGATATCTTCTAATTTATCTAGTTTATCATTCATATTATATAATATTAATTAATTATTTAATTATTAATAACATAGAATAATTTTAATATTGTTTCTTTATCAGGAAATTCTTTTTCTAATTCTTTATTTATAAATTTATTATAATCATATGTTATGTTTATTTTACTAAACATTAAACTCTTATTTATATCTATTAGCATATAAGAAGTATTATTATCTATAGTGCAACCACCACTATCAAGAATGATAATGTTAGTTAATTTATCTATAGTTTCTATATAATCTTCACTTATTCCATCTACTTCATTTTCATTAAATGATTTATGTAAATGACCTACTATATATGTTATATCTTCATTATTATATTTGATCCATAAATTAACATCGTTTTTTAGATTATTCTTTTCAAAAGGATATAATTTACTAGTATCTTCTAATAGATAATGACTAAATATTATCTTTTTATTTTTTATTATATTATTATAACTTATATTACATTCATAATAAAGCGGACATTTCTTTAGAAAGTCTATCTCTTTAGTAGTTAAAGATTCTCTTATCCATTTATAATGTTCTCTTTGTACATTACTATTTATACTACTATCAATATCAGTGCCATATAAAGCACATAATTCATGATTACCTAAAACCATTTTAATATTATTTTCTATTATTAGATCAAGACATTCTTTAGATTCGGATCCTAATCCTATTGTATCTCCTAAACATATTATTTCATCTACATTCTTAGACTTTATATCATTTATAATAGTTTTTAATGCTTCTAAATTACCATGAATATCTGTAAATACTGCTAATTTCATTTTATACCTCCATATTATAAATTATACTTTTCTTTTATTTTATCTATATCTTCTTTAGTAAATATACTTAATTCTAATGATCTATTTGCTAAATCAATCATAAATTCTCTATCGTTAGTGGCTACTACTTTACTAACTATATTATCTAAATTAACACTATCAGTGGCACTAATTAATTCTATTAAATAGTAGCTATCTCTTTTATCAATGAAATAATTTTCAATTAAAGTAAAGTCCATCTTTTTATCATAATTGACTGCTAATCTCCATAAGGCTTCTCTATTGTCTTCTTTAATGCCTACTTTTACTAAGTCATTAAAGTCTTCTTGCTTAATAGGAGGAGGTAATGGTACTGATATATATCTAGTTATAAAAGTCAATAATTCTTTATCGTTCATTTTGCTAGCAGACTTATTTATTACTGAGTTATTAGTTAATAAGTTTGCTATTCTAGTATATAATTTACCACCATCTCTTACTCTTTCTTTATCTCTAAGTAAATTATTATATTGTTTTTCTATAATTTCTTTTAGTTCTTTATCACTAGTATTTACTTCTTTAAATTTATCTAATAAATTATCTATTTCTTCTAATCTTTTCTTTTCTACTTTGTCTATCTCGTTAGGAGTCTTCTCTCTTACCTCTTCTATATCTTTAATTAATTTATTTATTACTTCTTTATCTTGATAATTACATATATCTATCTTCTTTAATTCTTTTATTAATTCATTACTATTTATAAATCTATTTACATATCTATACATTAAATTAACTAATTCCATTATTACTTCACTTCCTATACTTAGTATATCATTTATTATAAAAAAATAAAATACCTATCATTACTGATAGATATATTTATTTTCTTATTTTCTTTTTATTATTCTTTATTTTATTTTCTATATCTATAATTATTTCTATTAATGATAGATTATTACTTGTATATTCTGGTATAAATATTTCTTCTTCACCATATGGACCTTTTATTTCTTTATGTCCTAAATATCCAGTATAATTATCTATATATAATATTTTACCTTTTATTAATTCTTTTAATATATTTGGATATGCCATTATAAATAATAATTTTGTTTCTTCTATTTCTTTTGGTATTATTCCATCACTACATTTATATAATATAGATCCATTTAATTTATTATTATATCTTATTATTAACATTCTACTACTATTTTCCATACTTATATCTACTTCCTTTATATTTAAATTAATTATTTTGAATAAATTTTCCTTTCCCAAATTTTCCTAATGTACTTTAACGACAATGTAGATAGAGCAAAACCTATAACTGGTACTAGAGAACTTAATAATATGTTATCATATTGTTTTATCAAATATGAGTATATAACCACTATCAAATATGTTAGAATCATAATACAGATTTTTCTTGTCCAACTTGTTTCCCAAGATTTATCTAATTCAACTCTATTATTTCTTTTCTTTATATTTTCTAATTCTTGTTCAATGTTCATGTTTATCCTCCAATTTCTGTATGAATTTATTTTCTTATTTAGTAATTTTACTTATATCTTTTTTATTGTAATTTTATATGATATGTTGCAATTCCATCTGAAATATTTATGTCCGCAATAAAACTCCTGGAAAGTATTGGATCATTTTCTTCGCTATTATGCTTTTTGGATTTCCATAATCTATTTTGTTTCAATTAAATTTTTATTTAAAGTTTCCAATTCTTTAATTGTTTTATCATTTTCCAACACTTTCATTTGTCTAATTGCAGAATTGTTTAATTTAATTAATCTTTCTTTTTGTGGAATGTTATTATTAATTAATTCTGCATTGTATTATTTCTTGTTTCATTAAAACCTCCTGACATAATTTTAAGATTCTTTTTTCTATAACTATTTTATCATATTTTAAAGTTTATTAAAACTTGAACTGATCAAAAAAATTGAAAAGTTCGAGTTTTTTATCAATTTCTAATAATATTTTACCAAAGAATAGAAAAAGTAGCAATAATTTTTATGCTACTTTGTTTAACTTCCAAATCCAAACAAATTGTTACTTTCATATTTCTTCAATGATTTATAAAAGAACATAATTGATAATATAAACCAAAATATAGTTAATAATATTATCATAATCAGATTAGAAATTGATAAATTTTTTACTATCTCAACTGGTATTGCTCCTAACAATAAAGATGGCATTACAAATGTAAATATTACCCTTAATAATCCTGTAAATGCTCCACCATGATATAAAGAGTTACTTAAAAACATTCCATATAAACCTTGTGAAACATTATGACCATCCATTAAATAAAATGATATACTCATACATATTAATGAAAATGAATAAAAAATTATAGAAGCAATTATTATTAATAAAATTGATAATAATAATTGAATTAATGTTAATTTATTCCAAAAAGCAAATATAATAAAGCAAACAACCCCGAATAATAAATCGCCAAAAGCACTTGTTGATATTTTAGATGTTGATACTTTTAAAAGTATATTCTTTGGGGTTAATAAATACTTGTCAAAATTACCGCTACTTATATAATTTGGAATATCAAACATTCCAGAGAACAATGATGCAACAATACCATAAGAAGTAGTCCCAAAACCATATAAACCAAAAATGTCCATTGGTTTCCATCCATTTAATTCTCCTATTGTTTTACCAAAATAATACCATAATATTAGGAATGCTATATTATTTATTGCCATACCTACAACTGAAATAATGAAGGAACTTTTCAATTCTTTTTCGTTTCTAAAGTTTTTCTTTATATTCAATAAAGCTAATTTAACACTTCCCATAATTAACCTCCATTTATCATTGCCTTTTCTTTTGATTTTTCATATACATAGTGCATTAATATACCAAAAATACCTATCCATAACAATTGTAATGCAATTCTCATAATAAACTCATTATTCCAAGAATCATACACGGTACTTGAAGCAAAATTAATTGCACCAAATGGACTTACATAAGCAATTATTTTCATAAAATTTGGAAACATTGATATTGGTAAATAACTTCCACCAAGTATCATTACAAATTTATCTACTATCCAATGTATTGGTCGTATATCCTGTATAAAAAATGCCATAAGCCCTATTATTCCATATATTAATAAGCCTAATATTTGACCTAGAAATAATGTGATTATAAATGTAGGTATAAAAACTGATAAATTTAAGTTAGGAATACCTACAGATAACGCCATAATTATAGATCCTAAGATACTTATGAATAAGAATGAAAATATACCTTGACCAATTACTTTCATAAAACTAATTGTTAAATAATTAGTAGGTTTATTCATAAACATTTCAACATTCCCACTTTTAACTTCTGTCATTATAACATTATCTAATCTTCTAATATTTAAAATCATAATGCAAAAATAAATAAACATACTCCACATTGTTGTTTTGTAATCTACTCCATTAATACTTCCACCTTGCAACTTAAATATATAAGCATATAATAAGAATACAATCAAGCATCTTGATACCATATTGAAAACATCTAATATTAAGTTTGTTCTATCTTGCATTTGATTTTTCATGAATATTTTTATAACAGTAAAAGCAAACTTAATTTTTTTCATAAATACTCCTTATAATATTTTCAAGTGATTCATTATCTATATTAACATCATCAATATCAAAAACTTTAATTAATTCTTGTAAGGCTTTTTGAGTATGTATTTTTTCAGTATCAACTCCAACTGTTACTTGATTCTTACTTTTTTTAATATATGTCATACCAGCTGATAATTCTGGAAATTCTATAAACTCTACACTTGGGGTTATAATTATATTTTTATTTTTAACATAATCACTTATTAATTGTTTTGTCGAAGTATCAATAATTATTTTTCCATGATTTATGATTACACATCTATCACAAATACTTTGAATATCTTCAGTATCATGACTTGTTAAAAAAATTGTAACTTTTTCTTCTTTATTAATCTTTAATAACAAATCCCTTAAACTTTTTTTAGAAACAACATCAAGTCCAATAGTTGGTTCATCCAAAAATATAATTTTAGGGCTATGTATTAAAGATGTAGCAATTTCAGCTCGCATTCTTTGACCTAAAGAAAGTTTTCTAACTGGTTGCTTAATAAATTCTTTCAAATCAAATAATTCTGATAATTCATTTATTCTTTTCTTTATTGCAACTTTATCCATATCATACATTGCACCAAACATTTCCATACTTTCTGTTAATGGTAAATTTGGTAATAATTGACTTCTTTGCCCAAATACAGTACCAATCTTAAAAGCAAGTTTATTTCTATCTTTAATTGGAGTTAAACCACATATTTTGATATCACCTTTTGTTGGGTATAAAATACCTGTTAACATTTTTATAGTAGTTGATTTACCAGCACCATTTGGTCCAATAAATGCAACTGTTTCTCCTTCTTCAACATTAAAGGAAATATTATTAACGGCTTTTACAACTTTTTCTTGTTCATTAAATAAATTATATAAAAAACCTTTTTCTTCATTTCTAACTTTATATTTATAATCTTTTGAAAGATTTTTTACTTCAATTATATTCAATTCAATCACTTCCTATCTTTCTATTTAATTATATCATATTTTTCTATTTTCTTATCAAAAATATATCTGGAACAAGTATTTTATCAATTCTTTTATACCCAAATGGTGCTTTATGTGGAATATGTCCTTTTTTAATTAACAAAAAAATACCAACTTCTTTTAGAAATTGATATTTTCTATATTAAATCCAAAACTTCAAAAAGTCTGGACAGATTTCTCAATGGTGCCCTTATGGTGGAAGTACAACAACCACTAGGCGTAAAATTATAGGTAGTAATAACTTACTAACTGATATAAGTGTACTACATATTTTAAAAAAATGGAATATTTTTTTAAAATAAAAACATAATTTTGCTTGGCTTATGCCTTGCTTAATTATGTTTTAAATGGGTTTCAAAAGGGAATATTCCCTTTGCACACCGTTATTGGCTCTGCCAATAGCGTAGTGTGTTACTCTATTGGACAATAGATTATCTATGCATACCTTTATCTGAATCTTTATCTATTTTTTTTGGAAACAAATAATCATACAACTTTTCATTATATGACATTGCATCTTCGTATGTTTCCCATTCTTTTCCATCAATCGATTTAAATCCCATTCCTCTTCCTACATTAGTTCTACTATCAATCGGTGCTTTTGGATATTTTTCAATTGGACTTGGTGATATTTTTGGATATTTTTCAATTGGACTTGGTGATATTTTTGGATTTTTTTCAATTGGACTTGGTGATGCTTTTGGGTATTTATCAATAAGTCCCTCAGAATCACTCATACCAAATCCTTTAGAAATTTTTCCTTGTGAAATAAGTTCATTATATAACTTTTCTAATTCTTCACGACTAACTCTAGGATCAATGTTATCTCCACCTTCAATTATTCTTTTTAAATAGTCTTTTATCTCTATGCTTTTTAAATTGTCATTTATCTTTTCGTTATTTTCCATAAAACAAATTCCTCCTTAACTATTTAAAATTATACCATATTTCCTTAATTTTGTCTATTTTTTGCTAGTAAATTACAAATTTTACATTTTATATTTCAAAATCATCATAGTTGTTTTCTTTTGAATAAAGTTTATCTATGTCTGCATACTCAAACAACTCATCTTCTTTTGTAGTATCTATTGCTATATCATAAATATCATCCTTATCAAAATCTTCATTGTCATAATAGTCTTTTATTTCGTTTGTTGTGGCTTCTTTTACTTTCTCATTACCAATTTGTAGTAAGTGTCTAAAAAAGTCCTTTATTGCCTTTAAAATAGTATTTATGTATGAAATTAAGGTTTCTTTTTCATCTTCTAGTTTATTATTCTTGTTTTTCAAGTATTTAACTTCTTTTTGTATATTGATATTTTCTTTTTCTAAATATTTGTATGATTTAGCATACTCATCAACTTCATTATAAATTTTTTGTATTTTAGGTTGTAATTCTGCAACTTTTTTTGTTTGTTCTATAACATTTTTCATTGAATCAAAAGTATCTTTTCTAATTTTAACATAGTCTTTATCAAATATAGTTTCTTTGTTAGTTTCCATTTTTGATTCTAGTTCTTCCATAGCATTATTAAGTTTATTATTTTTAGATTCAATTTCAAGATTAAGTTTTCTAGTTATTTTTTTGTATTGTTTAATATCTATATGTTCATTATCAGAGTTTTTAATACCACGATCTAAATCATAACTATTATTTATCATTCTTTCGTGGTATTTATCTTGTAGAGTAGATAAATAGTTTTTATCTTTCATATATTGTTTTTTAGAAATAGTCCATTTTTCTTGATTACTTCTTTTATCAAACTTTTTTATCAAAGGAACTACAACACAATGTAAATGTGGTGTTTTTTCATCCATATGTATTGTTGCATTTAATATTTGCCATTTATCATAACCAATATCTTCATATACGAAGTCCATACAACATTCTGCCCATTTAATTATTTCATTTCTTGTCATATCTTTAAAGAACTCTTTATCACTTGTAAATAGTAATTCATCTGCTACAACACTATTAGAATCATCTAACATTTGACTAAATGTTTTCTTCCTATTTTCTCTTTCAATTTTTTGTTTTTCATCGTGTTGTTTCTTATAATCTTTAACTAGATTCATATAAGAAGTGTAATAGTCTTTATGAGTAATAGGAACTAAATTGATATTATTTATAGATTTACTTTTATCAATATCAGGGTTAGATTTATATGCTTCTTTTGTTCTAGTGTTATGAGCACCAATTTGTCCTAAATCTTTAAGTTTATTTATAGGTTCAACTCTAAATATTGCATAACTCATTTTCAAACACCTCTTTTGCTTTTTCAAAGAAACTTTTATATACTTGATTTCCATTTTTATCTAATATGTTTGATAAATCTATTGTTATAACTCCAAGTTTTAAATTTTGTTTTTTATATCTATTATTATTTTTTATTGCAATTAGTCTTATTATTTTTTCTACTTCATTATCAGAATTAAAACCTACATCTTTTAAGTCATCATCTGTATCTACTTCATAATAATTAAGTTTATATTCACTACCCATAGTTGCTTGTAATTTCTTAAAGTATTTTAATGCTTCTTCTTTTGTTTTAAGTTCTTTATTCATATTTAAATGAAAACCATAGTCATCTTTAAACCAAGCCATATTATATGGTAGTCCATATTCAGCATTGTTATTTAATAAATTTAATAAATAATCTTTTCTAAAATTACCATTAACAATTTCTAGTTTATCGTTTTCTTTTTTTAGTTCTATTGAATCAATATAACTTGCTATCATTTTTTGTCTTTTTTCTCTATCTGTTTCAAACCATTTATAAATATTATCAAGTAATATTTCAGGTTTTATTAAAGTATCTATTTCTCTTTTATCTTCTAAAATTAAAAGGTCATCTACTGTAAAGCTTAAATTTTCATATTGTTTCTGTTCTTTTTGTTTTTTAGTTAAATCATCTTTTTTATATTCAATATGTTTTATTTCTTTTTCAAAGTCTGTTATTTTTAATATTCCCTTAATATAAGCATCTTTTATTCTATCTAGTTGTTTATTTAATTCTTTTATTTCACTTTCATAATCAACTTCTGTATTATTAAGTTTTGATTTTATAAATGGTGTATAGTAGTTATTTAATAGTTCATCTTGTTTTAGTATTTCTAACATTAAACCTATAAGTAAGTTTTCTACTTCAGTTTCTCTAAAATTAGTTTTACAATGCTTACATTTGTAATAATAATATTTCTTGCCATTCTTTTTTGTGGTAGCACTTCCACCTAAAAAATTACTACATTTAGAACATTTTAGTTTATTAGTAAATAGATAAGTGGCTGTTCTTTCATAGTGTCTAGCATTTCTTAATTTTTGTTCTTGACAGTTTTCCCATTTTTCTTTTGAAACAATAGGTTCAACTACATTTTCATAATAGGTTGGGTGTTTACTTTTCCTACCATTAACAAAATCTCCTTTATAAAGTTCGTTTGAAAGTATTTTTTGTATTGTAGAGTCATACCAAGTTTTACCTAAAACATTTTCATTATTATAAATATTAGCAATAGCTTGATGACTTTTTCCCTCTAAATATAAATCAAATACTCTTACAACTATATCTTTTGTGTTTGAATCGGGTACTAATTTTTTATTAACTCGTTTAAAACCTAAACAAGTACGATTAGGAATATGACCTGATTTTATTGCTCCAGCCATTCCGAATTTAGTTCTTTCACTACATTTTTCAATTTCATTTTGAGATACACTTGTCATTATTCTCATTACCATTCTACCATTTGAAGTAGTAGTATTTGATTCATCTGCCATACAATCAATATCACACTCATTGTCATTTACAAACTTCATAAGTTTTTCAATGTCATAAACACTTCTTGTTAGTCTATCTAATTTAAAAGCCACAATAACATTTATTTTCCTATTTTTAACATCTCTCATCATTTCTTGATATGCTGGTCTTTTATCATTTTTAGCACTTATTCCTGCATCTTCATATACCTTATAAATTTCATAGCCTTTAAACTTACAAAACTCTTTTAGTTTTTCTTCTTGTTCTGGCAAACTAAAACCTTCTCGTTTTTGGTCTAGTGTCGAAACTCTTTTATAGATTCCTGCGATTTTCTTTTCTTCATTCATTTTTTATCAACTCCTTCTTTTTCAAAAAAGAGGCGACAAAAGTATTATATAGGTCTAATACTTCTGACACCTCTTAATTAGTAATAAATAATTATTGTGTTTAAATTTCTTTTCTTTCAGCATAATCACACCCCCTAAAATAGTGACTATCTCGCTTATTGGTTGTTTATTATATACTATAAATTAAGATTTGTCTACACCCTTAATTAAGGGTATAAAAGTATTAGTTTTGTTTTAAATAATTTTCAAAGTCTTTAAATTTAATTTTCCTATTATAGCCATTTATAAATATGTCATCACAATTATCAAATAACAAATAATCATTTCCTTTTATTCTTGCAATATGTGGTTTTACATAAGCAATATTAGTTTCTTTAATACTTTTAATATTTCCATTTATCAGTTCATATTTAACACAAGCAAACCGACATATCATTTCTACCTTTCTTTTTAGTTCTTCACTTACTTGAAGTTCTTTAGTTTCTATTGTCATAACTCATCACTTTCCTTTCTTAAATAACAAAAAAACTAACATTTCTGTTAGCAATTTATTACTCTCGAAACTTTAAAAAGTTCGAGTTTCCTATCAATCTGGTGCCAAATATAAGAATCGAACTTATCTCTAAGCATTACGAGGGCCTTGTTCTACCACTAAACTAATTTGGCACAATATAATTATAATATATTTTTATTATTTTGAAAAGATATATTTATTACCTTTCATGAAAATCCTAGGTATTTTCATGTCATTACTAGCCTATTTTATAGTCTAGTAATAAATAATTATAAGATATTATATCCATGGTGAAATACTTTCTAACTAAGAATTTTTCGAATAGAAAGAAAGATAATTAGTATTCTTTTTATATGTTAAATATCCAATAGTATAATTAGCCATAGTTACATCTTACAACCATTCCTATAGATTATCTATATAGACAACAAAGGAAAAGATTATCATAGCAAGTGCTACAACTGATTCCACTACTTAAACCTCCAAACCCTAAGAAGTAAAATAAATAGTCAATATAATATGACTATTTATTTTAATTTATATATACATATAATTGTTTATGATAGAGACTATTATATAGGCTCTATCATACCACGGAAAATTTAAGTTTACTTAAAGTTGAAGTGGATAAAAGAATATATTATACTTTTTCTAAAGTATTATCTAATATAGAATATAAGTATATAGAAGTATCTTTATTAAATGTATTTTCAATATAATTTTTATATCCATTTAATTGTTTTAAATAAGCATTATCATTGATATTCTTTAACTTATAATCAATTATCTTAATATTATTATCATATTCTAACATTAAATCTATAATACCATGATAAGTAATATTATTATCTTCATATATAAATTCATATTCTTTGTATACATTAGCAGTTCCTATATCTACTTTATCTAAGAAATTAGTAATTATTTCTTTATTTTTGCCAGTTAAATTACTAGTATTATTAAAATCAGTTAATTCAAATAATTCATGTATTTTCTTACCATAATCTAATTTAGATTCTTCTTCTTTAGTGATAAGATGAATATTCTTTTTAGAAAAAGTTTTTTCTTCTTCTTTTAAAGTATTTATATTTATATTATTTACTTCTAAAATATCCTCTACTTTATTAAGTAATGCTTTATAATTACCATTCTTTATCATATTATAATTTTTAGATAAATTAATATTTTTTATATCTATATTAGTATAATACTTCTTAGTTATATATTCTAAAGAATACATAATGCTAGCAAAGCTATTATACTTTTCTCTAATGCTATTGTCTACTAGGTCATTTATATATGTTTCTTCTTTATTATTTTCTGGTAATAAGAAGATCATTTTTTCTTTGGCTCTAGTTAATGCTACATAGAATAATCTTATTCTTTCACTAATATTTTCTTTTACATAGTTTCTATAACTTAGAGTATGATAAATTGTATTATATAAGAAATTATCTTTATATGGAATTATTATTCCATATTTATCATCATAACTAAATTTACTTATGGCTTCTCTTATATTAAATTTACTATATAATCCTCCGTAGTAGCAGATATTAAATTCTAATCCTTTAGAAGCATGAATAGTCATTATCTTTACTGTGTCATCACTATTATCATTAAGAGTAAACTCTATCTTTAAATTATTATTAATGATATCTTCTAGATATTCTTGATAACTATATATATCATAATCTAAATTAGTTAAATTACTAGTTATTTCTTTTAATTTTTCTATTCTAAGTACATTAGAAGAATAATCTCCTAGTAAGAACAGTTTATTGTTAAAGTCATAACTATAAGTAATTATATCTATTATCTCATCTAAACTAATAGTATCTAATTTCTTAGTTATTTCATAACTTATTTTATAAATATCACTATCTTTATAATTATTATTTAAAAAGTAATCAAATAATGTATCATCATCTATATTGAATAAGAAACTTCTACCAAGAGATATAAATAATTTTTTAAATTCATTATCTATAATATTACTCTTTAGTTTTATTATAAAACTTATAATATTTTTAATTATGGTAATTATTTCACCATCTGTTAAATTTATGGACTTATTTATAATGGTAGGTACTCCATTATATTCAAGTATCTTCTTATATAATTCAAAGTATTTACTACTGTCAAGTAATATAGCAAAATCGCTATATTTTATTTTTCTAATACCATTGGTATCTTTACCAAAGGCTAAGTAGCCTTCTTCTACTTTCTTTTTAATATCACCCGCTATAATAAAGGCTTCTACTTCTTCTTTTTTAAATGATGTATCATTTAAGTAACTATATACTTCAAAGTTATTATTTTCTTTATTATCGCCTTCTCCTTTATACATTAGATTACCATATACCATTTGATGACTCTCTTTATAGGAGGCTCCTCCTATATCATCATCCATTATCCGATTAAACATTAAATTTATATTATTTATTACTTCTTCTCTACTTCTAAAATTCTTATTTAGATCAATTTTGATACCACCATTATTACTACTATAGGTATCGTATTTATTCTTAAATATATATGGATTAGCATTTCTAAATCTATAAATAGACTGTTTAATATCTCCTACCATATAGACATTATTACTTGATATATAAGAAATAAATTCTTCTTGAACATCATTTGTATCTTGATATTCATCTATTAATATTTCATTTAAATTATTCTTTATTTCTTCTCTTACTAGAGTATTTTCTTTTACTAATTTTATAGCTAGTGATGATATATCTGAATATTCAAAGTAATTATATTTCCATTTATATTCTTGTACTCTTTTATCTAATTCTTTTATGATATTAATAATTTCTTCGGTATATTCTTTAGTTTTTAATATACCTATCTTTATGCTATCATAATTATCATATATTATTAATTTTTTTATTTCTTTAATACTATTAGATATTTTTTCTTTATATTCTTTACTTATATCGGATAGTCCTCTGGCTATTGGTAATTTTATATTAATATTATTTTTTATTTCATTATAACTAGAACTTTCTAATAGGGGATTAATTATAGGATATAATTTATCTAAGTAATCAGAGTCATCTATGTATTCTATATAATCTCTTATATTACTAGTAAGATTTAATATTACTTTAATATATTCTTCAATATCTTTATCTATATTATCATTATTATATTTTATATTAATATAATTATCTAAGTATTCTCTTTTATTTGTCTTTAAATCTAATTTATTATTTATATTTAGAATAAAATCAAATATTTCTTTATCATCTTTTAAACTATATTCTTTTATTAAAGATAAGAACTTAGAGTCTTCTTGATTATATAATTCATTAAAGATATCTTTTAATACTTTTCTTTTATATAATGTTATTACTGAGGCATCAATTATACTTATATCTTTACTTACATTTAGATAATAATGATATTTTTTTACTAAAGATAAAGCATAGGCATCAAAGGTTGTAATATCGGCGGTATCTAGTTTGGATAATTCACTAGTTAAACCAGCTTTCTTTAGTTTGCCTCCTATTCTCTCACGCATCTCTTTAGCGGCCATCTTTGTAAAGGTTAGTATTAGAAGGTTATCTACAGAGATACCATTTTTTACTTTTTCTAATACTCTCTCTGTTAGTACTGCGGTCTTACCAGAGCCTGCTCCTGCGGAAACTATTATATTAGTGCCATCTTTATAGATAGCGGTTTCTTGTTCTTTTGTCCAAGCCATATTATCCTCCTATCTTTTTGATTTTTTTCCTTTTGAACTTATTTTTTTTGAATTGTCATCAGGAGTTAATACCACTTCTAGTGATGATGGTTCGACATATAGACTGCCTTCTTTTATATCATCAATGGGTATTAGTGAAGCGTTAAGCTTGGCAAAGGCACGATCGTAAATTGCATCATTTTTTTCTTTATCATCAGTAAGTCCAAAGGGATACAAGCAGTCTAATATATCGTTTATTCTAGCCCAAGCATGGTCATCTTCCATATAGGCTACATCAATATTTTTTTCTTCTAATACTCCTTTTCCATTTTCCATTCTATAGATATCTCCTCGATAAATATATTCCCAGTTATACATCTTCTCCATCTTTATCTTCCTCTCTATTTATATATGTAATATCTTTCTCTCTTAAGTAGCAGATATCTTTATACTCACAAAAACTACAGCTAACATTAGTACCATCTATTACTTTAGGATTAATAGTAAAGTCTCCTTCTAGTATTTTGTCTATTCCCTCATTAATTAATTTATCGGTATTATTAATCATACTATCTATTTCTTCATCATTTAATACTTTACTATATGTACTAAATCCTTTACTAGTTGTTTTCATTCCTTTAATTAATTTAGAATCGTTATATGTTGTATCAAACTTAGATAAAATATTCTCATTATCGGTAGAATATCCTTCTAATCTAAGATTATTTTCTCTAGCGGTTTCATAGTCTTTACTATTATCTAAAGTACTAGTAAATAATTTTTGTAAGTAGAAGCCTACTACTTTTATGTTTTTTAATTCCATTTTGTTTGACAAATATAGATATATAGGAAGTTGTAATCCTAAGCCATATTCCATATTCTTTAAATTAATATTAGTACTACCTGTCTTATAATCTACTACTACTAGATATGTTATATTATCTTCTTCTTTATATAATACTTTATCTATTACTCCCATAAATGTTACTTTAATATTTTTATCTTTATTTACATAGATGGGTTTTTCTTTCATACTTTTATTAAATGTGCTATAAGTTGATTGTTTCTTAATAGTAGAAGTAACAAACTTTAATTCTTCTTTTATATTATCTAAAAAGAATAATTCTCTTTTACTAAATTCTCTCTTAGTTTTAACATAATTATTAAAACAAGTATCATAATCAAAATCTTGATCATCCATACATCTAAGTACATAATGACAGATGTCTCCGATTAAGATGGCAAAATCATCTTTTATGATATTTATTTTTAAGATATTACTTATGTAATATTTGAATTTACATTTATAAAAGTTCTCTAATGCTGTATATGATAGTGTTAATTTATTATCTAAATATTTATATAATTTTTCTTTAGATATACCACTATAGGTATTATCATAATTCATATATGGAATATTATAATTACTAGATAATAAATCTAAATCTTTATCTTTGATATTATATTTTACTAAGTTATCTAAATAAGTAGTTAAGAAAATCTTATTCATCATATTAGAATTTATATACTGATGTTTATAATCTTTTACTATTTCTATATCATTTAATAAATCACTTCTTGTATAAGTATTATTGCTATCAGTTAATTTATAACTAATAGTAAGATTCTTAATATTATGTATCTTTCTTATTACTTCAATCTTTTTATTTATATTTAATTCATTACTAGTATCTAATCCTAGTACTTCTTTTTCTTTATCACTAAAGTATTCATTATCTTTATATAATACTGGTATATTCTCTTTATTAAATCCAAGTAAAAATACATAATCATCATTATTATAGATATCATCAATAGTAGATACTTTAATACCATTATTATCTTCATCTAAATAAGTATTTTTTAAATCATTAATGATTAAATCTAATACTTCTTTTTTATCATTTATAAAACTATAATTATTTAATACTTTAATTACTTTTTCTTTAATATTATCTTCTTTAATATTATTAATACTATTATCTAGATCATCTAAGTTATTTAGTATATCTTTTACTACTTTGATAGAATATATACTTCTCTTCTTTATATTAATTGGAATATTATATATTTTAAATAATCTATATATTACTTCTCGATATTCATTTGATATTATTAGTTTTATTTTATCTATACTTATATTATTTCTTAATAATTCATATATTTTATCTATTACAAAGATTACTTCATCATCTATATAATTAAATTCATATATTTTATCTATATCATAGTTATTATATTCTATATTATGTACTATATAATTTAGATCTTTAAATATATTTAAGTAATATTTATTTATATAATTATATCCATAGATATGTATTTCTTTATCTTTAACATACTCTCTAAATCTATTATCATATATAAGTAAATTATTATCTTCTAAGTATTTTTTTATATCTTTTAATAAGATCATTTTACTATTATTTAGTTTATCACTTATATAGCATAAATTATTTAGATATACTAAAGTACTACTTAAATTTATATTATATTTATTCATTATATTATATATTGTTTTATTATCATAACTAAAAGTATATTTATCTATAAATTCATTTATACTCATAAATTTTATATTATAGTTATAGTATTTCTTTCTTGATAGTTCTATTACTTTCTTCTTTAAGTTACTAGGAGTAATTACTATATATTCTTTCATAATATCACCATATTTCCTTATATATATTATCTCATATTTATAGATAAATGTAAAAGAAAAAAAAGCATTTTATTTGCTTTTTCTAAATATTAAAAATCATCATTCATTAAAAAATCAAAAATATTAATATGTTTAATACCATCTCTTGAATAATCTTCAGTATCTTTTGATATAACATACTTAGGATAACTATCATCTATGTCAATAAAAGCATTAAATTCTCTATTTCTTGTTTCTTCATTAGACATGTCGTAGCAGGCTTGAATGTATTTAACATCTTCATTTTTTGAGGCTATAAAATCAATTTCTCCCTTGGGAGTTTTGCCAACATAAACATTATATCCCTTATTAATAAGTTCATTATATATTATATTTTCAAACGCTTGAGAATAATTAGTTTTTCTACTATTGGTTTTAATTTTCTTTACTCCTAAATCTGTTGCATAGAATTTATTTAAAGATTTTAAAACATTCTTACCATTTATATCATATCTATAAACTCTATTTACTATAAATGTTGTACATAGTGCATCTAGATACTTATATAAAGTATCATTAGCTATTTTATTATTATTTCTTTCTAAGAACTCTAAAACGTTACTAGTGGAAAACTCTCTCGTTTCGGTTTCTAATACATACTGCAATATTTTATTAAAAATAGTTATATCAGTTATCTTAAGACGATCTACAATATCTTTTAAAAGAATAGAATCATAAACATCTAGGATATAATTTTCTCTAGAAGAAATATTATCAAACATAAATCTCTGTGGTAAGGTACCCCATTCAAAAATATCAAGTAATAAATCTAAATATTTCTCTTTAGGAGTATTAGTTAATTCTACTACTTCTTTAAATGATAAAGGATTTACTCTGAAACTAACATACCTACCTGATAAATCAGTTGATAACTCTATAAACGTCATCTTACTATTTGAACCAGTAATAAATATACTAAATTGATCAGTAATTCTAAGTGAATTAATTGCCTTTTCAAAATCTTTTACTTTTTGTACTTCATCTAAGAATACATAATATGTCTTTTGATCTTTAACTTTGCTTTTTATATAGTTATTTAATTCAATAGCAGTAGTTATATCAGCATAATCTAATGATTCAAAATTGATATAAATAATATGGGCATCATTGATACCTTTTTCTTTTATTTCATCTATTATTTGTTTTAAAATAACTGACTTGCCGCTTCTTCTAAGTCCACATAATATTTTTATTAAAGAATTAACATCATAAAAATCTCTTATCTTTTTTAAATAAAATTCTCTTATTAACATATAATTTCTCACCTCTATTAATATTATAGCACACTTTATTATATTTTAAAAGTTTTTCCACTGAATTGGAAAAACTTTTTGCTTTTTGCTTTTTTTCCATTATACTGGAAAATCTTTTTTACTTATTTTTTCTAAGCATATGAGCCTTATAAGTATTGACTGCTAGTTCTGCCACGGTCATTTGACCTACGCCACCAGGTACTGGTGTAATATAACTTACTTTATCTTTGACATTATCAAAGTCTACATCACCACATAGTGAGTTATCTTCCATTCTATTTATACCAACATCTATAATAACTGCACCTTCTTTAACCATATTCTCTTTTATATATTTAGGTATACCGATAGCAGCCACTAAGATATCTGCAGATTTAGTATAAAATTCTAAATTACTTGTTTTTGAATGACATAGTGTAACGGTAGCATTTCTATTAGTCATTAAAGTAGCCATTGGTTTACCTACTAAATCACTTCTTCCTATTATGACAACATTCTTGCCTTCAATAGGGATATTATAATAGTCAAGTAAATCTATTATTCCTATTGGAGTACATGGAACAAGAGATTCTCTATTATGTACTAGCCTGCCCATATTTATATCTGTTAAGCCGTCAACGTCTTTATCTGGCATAATAGCATTTTGTATTCTTTTAGTATCAAGACTCTTAGGAATAGGCATTTGTACTAGGATACCGTCTACTAAATCATTATTATTTAATTCATTTATAATACTAAGTAATTCTTCTTCGGTAATATTACTATCTAATTTTATATGATTGAAATTATAACCTAGATTTTCAGCCATTTTATTTTTTTGCCTTACATATACATTACTCGCAGGATCATTTCCTACTTGGATTACTACTAGTCCTAGGCTTCTATCTAATTTTGTTAATTTTTCTTTTAATTCTTCAAGTACTTTTAATTTTACTTCTTTACCATCTAATAATATCATGTTATCTACCTTTGCCTTTCTTTTCTGGCTCTTCCATTTTCATTTGATTAAACATACTAATTAATATTTTTTCATTTTCTCTTTCTTTAATAGCATATAGTTTAGCTTTATAACCGTCTATTATTATTTGCATTTTCTTTAATGTAAGTGTTATATAACTATTACCTAAATACTTCTTATAATTATTTATAATACTTAATCTAAATTTTTCTGCTTCTTTTAGCATGTCTCTTATCTTTTCACTATTACCTGAATCGTTATCTTCATCATCGATATTAATTAGGTTTAATTCATATAATAATTTATCTAATTTATGATCTATTTTTTTCTTTATTAATTTTTCTGTTAATTTAGGTGATACAAATACTATTTTATTTACTTCAATAGCATCTTTTTTCTTTCTTTTAGGGGTTACTTTGTAACCTTCTTTATCGTATTCTAAATATACTATTTCCCCACTTTTGTTATCTTTACTTATAAAATAATTATTCATGATTGCCCCCTAGTAAGTCTGGTCTATTTTCTTTTGTTAATCTTAGTTGTTCTTCATAACGATATTTGTTTATATTTTCGTGATGTCCACTTAATAATACATCTGGTACTTTCATCCCTCGATATTCTACTGGTTTTGTATAATTTGGATAATCTAATAAGTTATTATCAAAACTTTCACTTTCTAATGATTCACTGCTTATTACATTATCTACTAATCTTATTATACTATCCATTACTACCATTGATGGTAATTCTCCTCCGGTTAGAATATAATCTCCGATTGATAGTTCTAAATCTACGATTGTTTTTATTCTTTCGTCAAAGCCTTCGTAATGTCCGCATAGTATTATTATATGTTTATGTTTAGATAGATTATATGCTATACTTTGTTTATATACTTTACCTGATGGTGTCATCATTACTACTAATGTGTTTTCTTTCTTTAGAGCATCTATGGCTCTAAAGATTGGATCGCACATTAGTACCATACCCCCTCCTCCACCAAATGGATAGTCATCTACTTGATTATTTTTATATACTGTATAATCTCTAATGTTATGTATATTTATTTCTACTTGTTTTTTTTCTATTGCTCTTTTTATTATTGATTCATTTATAAAATTATCATACATACTAGGAAATAATGTTAATACATCTATTTTCATAATACCACATACTTTCTCTTTAGTTAATTATAATATATTAATAATTAAATGTCTATATATTTTTTTATCATTTCATGAAAATCCAAGGTATTTTCATGTTATTACTAGCCTATTTTATAGTCTAGTAATAAATAATTATAAGATATTATATTTGGAGTGAAGTACTTTCTAACTAAGATAATTCCAAATAAAAAGAAAGATAACTTAGTGTCTTCTTTATCATTATCATATTCCATTGTTACTATACTATCATTACGCATTAGTTTTACTTTACCATCAAATACTACTATGTTTATGATAGAGACTAGAATAGGCTCTGTCATACCACGGAAGACTACAGGCTGAAGTGAATAAAAAAAAGAAAATAAATTATATTATTCTCTTCTTAACTAATTTATATATATCTTCATGAATATCTTCAATAGAACGCATCTTATCATTTTCTGCACATTCAATAAAGTCCCAATTAAATTTCTTAGCAATCTCTATAGAATTATCTGATACTCTTTTCATGAATGAATAATCTCTTTCATGAATATCGTTTTCTACTCCATCATTATTTTTTCTTTTCTTTTTTAAAACTTGAGCCACTTCGAAAGGTGCATGTAAGAATATTACTATGTCAGGTTTTGCTATTTCTAATTTGTTATATTCGTAATCATAAACATAATTAATAAAGTCTTCTCTTTCTTTTTTATCTTCAATAACAGAAGATTGGTATATTAATGATGATGTTGTATAACGATCTAGTATTATAATACTACCATTATCATATTCGTGTTTTAATCCTGTTATCCATGTTATAGCTCTATCTTGAGCATATAAACTATTTACGAAATAAGGTGATAGTTCAGATATTTTGCCATAATTACCTTTTAGATATTCTTCTACTGGTCTTCCTTGATAGGTACCATAACTAGGAAAATGATGGGTTATTATCATATTTTCTTTTTCTTCTTTTAATCTATCTATTAACATTCTATACTGAGTACTTTTTCCTACTCCGTCACAAGAGCCTTCAATTACTATTAATTTTCCCATTGTCTGATCTTACTCCTTTTTCTAACATATTTATTTCTTACATAAGGAACATTGTTATCTAAGAAATCTCCTATTTCAGTTATATTCCATTCTTCTTTATCAAAATATGGAAAGAAACTATCAGCGTATGCCTCTCTTTTAATCTCTGTCAAATACATTATTTGAACATATGGAAGTAATTGTTCATATACTTTAGAACCTCCTACTACCATAAATTCAGTATTGGTTTCACTTATATAATTTAATAATGAATCAAGATCATGGTATACTTCTAAATTAGTACAATTCTCTAAAGGCTTAGAAGTAAGAACTATTGGTTGTCTACCTTCTAATGCTTTTAGGGGCATACTTTCTAATGTTTTTCTACCCATAATAATTTTCTTACCCATAGTCATTTCTTTATAGAATTGTAAATCTTCTCTTATTTTCCAAATTAGACTATTATTATAGCCTAATTCGCCATTTTCTCCGACTGCTGCGATTAAACTTAAATTTTCCATCATATCCTCCTTACTGAGTTACCTTAAATGGTAATTTTCCCATATGCTTATAATTTTTTACTTTGGCATGTTTCATATCTTTAGAATTGTCAAACTTATAGAAGTCATCTATACTAGGATCTAACCATAATTCTGGTTTTACTGGGTTTAAGATTATATCTATTATTCTGATATCGGAATCGGTTACCATATATTTTTTACTTTCTTTATCTTCTATTGTTAGTAGCTTGTTTTCTAATTCTATCTTTAATTGTTCTAGTTTTGTTGGTGTCATTCTTGAAAAACTTTCATATGTTCTTCCTCTTCTTAATTGTTCTTTTATTCCATCTATTTGGTTTACATATATATGTGGTTCATTTATTGAATATGAAACGAAGCCTGGGTTTAGATTGGTTACTTGGGCTATCATTGATAAAAGTGTTGCATACTGGGTTACATTAAATGGTAAGCCTAATGCTACATCACAGCTTCTTTGATGTACTTGTAGGTTTAGTGTTCCTTTATAAACATTCCATTCTGTAGACCATACGCATGATGGAAGAACTGCAGTTCTTAGAAATTCATTTTGCCATAGGCTATATACCATTCTTCGATCTGTTGGATTATTTTTGATTGTCCAAATTAATTCTTCAATAAATTTATATCTATCTACGATATAACCATATGCTGTTCCGATTGTATAAGCGTATTCTTTACCATAGTATTTAGCAGCTTTTATTGTCTTACCTTCTATTTTACTTTTAGCGGTCATTATTTTACCGTTTTCATCTAATTTAGGTGCTAATTTATTCATCTTTGCTAGTGGATCAGATATTGGAGTACTTAGTGGATCATATACTGTTACTTCTTTATCTGGATTGTATTCGCAAGTGCCATCTGGTTCATAAATACGATAGATGCCATCTTCATCTACCATCCATTCATCCCATATATGAACATTTCTTTTATGTAACTCACGTACATCATTTGAGGCCATTTGCCATATCCATAACATTTCTGTTATGGCTTGTCTTGAAAATAATTGTTTAGTCATAAGAATTGGAAATTCTTTAGTTAAATCAAATTTAAAAGCATATTTATCTATCTTTATTGTATTTACTCCTGTTCTGTTCTCTACTTCTTCCCCTCTTTGTAATATTTCTTTTAATAATTTTAAATATTCTTTATCGAATTCTGTCATATTTACCTCCCTATCTTATCTTATATAATGATATCATACTAATTTTTTTTAGGCAAGTAAATTAACTTACGGTTTACAAAAAAGGATTATCTATGTTTTAATCTAGATAATCGCATATTACTGGTAGGAACATCCTCTATTACGAAAGAAGAGTCTATTTTCTCTAACTTATTCATTGCTCTATATAATTGCTCCTTGACCATATATAATACGAAGTTAAACCAAGCATTTATTGCTTCATTACTATCATGTTTTATATCAAAATATATATTGTCTATTCTTTTTACGTATGTTATTTTGTTTACTAATATACTTTCTGATATATTAAGAGGACTTAGTTTTAGTCTAGTACTATATAATTTGTTTATCATTTCAGTAAATTTTATATTATGTAATATTCTAGCAGTTCTTCCATTACCATCAGTATATGGGTGGATTCTTAAAAATAATAAATGAATGATACTACTTGCTAAAAAGGGATTACTATATATTAGAGAGGTACCTCCTTGTTTATATATATTTAGAAAATCTGACATGAATTTATTTACATCTTTTGCTTGTGCTCCTCGCCAGAAGATATTAATGCTACCATTGGGATTTTTTCTACCGACAGTTACCTCAGTACTTCTATAAGCGTAAGTTGGTTCCATTTCTCCTTCAGTTACAAAGTTATGTAAATTATGGATTCTTTTATGATTTATTACTAATGTATCAAAAAATATTCTTTTATCTCCTAGTTTTTTTTCATCTTGAATTAGACTTTCTATTTTTTGATTAGACATAAGTTCTATATATAATAAATATATCCAATAATTTATTATATATTCTTCATCATACTTAGATAATTTATTCATATAACTATCAAATTCTTTATTTGTTTCTTCTAGATGTTCTAATACTTTGGGTAATAGTTTTATTTTATTTATATATTCTTCTAAGGGAAAATATTCTATATAATCATCATTCATTCCATCTATTATTGGCATAATTTCACCTCCATAACATTTAACGAAATATATTTTACTACATACAAGTGTATATGTCAAATATTTAAAAAGCCAAGTACTTTACACTTGGTCATTTTTAGACTTTTTAAATAATTTAGTTTTAGATTTATTTTTAAGAGGTACTTTACCTTCTGGTACTAGTGGAATATAATTATTATTTTGATCATATATTAAAATTAATTCTTCTAAATCAGTTCTTACTTCGATAAAATACTCTTTATTTAATAATTTTTCGTAATTTAATTTAGATATTGTTCTTATTATTGGATATGCTAATGGGTATATATCTTCTTGCCCAACGATTAAGTCATATACTATATTATTATCTTTTAAATATTCTTTTTTAATCTGCCATACCTCAACTGAATAAATGTATTTTGTATTCATATTTCTATCCTTTAAAATTATACCAATGCTTCTTTTTAGCTTTGGGTTTATCATAATGCCTAGATAATAAATAACCATAGTCTTCTCTAAAGTCATTTATATTTACTGGTTCTAATGTTTCTGCTTTTACGTAATCTTTATTTGATACATCAGTAGTATATTCGATATCATTTATTAAATCTAAGTAATCATAGTTATTGGTACTATATAAAACTAATTTTTCATTATAAGCTTCTTTAGTTACTTTCTTATTATGATGAACTATGCCTACATAAAAATTATTTTCCATAATTTAGTATTCCTTTAAATAAATTATCTCCAATAACGTTTAAATCAATTTCAAAAGATATTTCTTTAATTTTTAATGTTTTCTTAATATCTTCAATTATATATTTATAATTTGTAATGATATCATAAATACTAATTAATGAGATAATGGTATAAATTATAGCAATAATATTTATAATTGTGTAATTAAATATTTCACTAATTAATAACATACTTGCTAATTTAAAACATACTTGTAATACTTTAACTATCATCTTCATAAAAAAGTAATTATAGTTTTCTCTAGCTATTTTTAGTTGTTCTTCTAAATATGTCTTATCCATACCATCACTCCTTTATAGGCTAATATTTTACAATAAAATAGTGATATTGTCAATATAAACGAGTGAATTTTATACCTAAAATTTTTTGTATTTTAGATGGTAATTTTTATCTTTCATACTTTATTTAATATTGTAAATAATAATAATGTAGTCTGTTAAACTATTTAAAGGAGATGTTGTTTTATGTTTTTTAAAATTTTAAAAAACAAGATTCTGCTTCCTTCTCTACTTGCATTATTTATTATACCCAATACTATCCTTGCCTATTCAGATTATATAATTGCTGGTGGTGAAAACATTGGTATTGAACTTAATTCTAAAGGTGTTATTATTGTAGGTACTTATGATGTATCAGGAGTTAATCCTGCTAGTAAGGCTGGATTGCAATCAGGTGATAAAATTATCAAAGTAAATAATACTGATATTACTAATATTGAAGATATGCTTGCTTTAATTGAAAAGGCAAATGATAAAAAAAATATTAGTATTACTTATATGCGTGGTAATAAAGAAAATAATACTAATTTAAAATTAAGCAAGACTGAAGATAATATCTATAAAACTGGATTATATGTTAAGGATAGTATAACAGGAGTTGGTACACTTACCTTTATTGATCCTAATACTAAGTTATTTGGTGCTTTAGGACATGAAATTATTGAAAAAAATACTGGACAAAGACTAGAAATAAAAGATGGTAAAATATATAGTTCTTCAGTAACTGGTATTACTAGAAGTGATATTGGTAAACCAGGAGAAAAAAATGCTAAATATAATAGCAGTAAAGTCTTTGGAACAGTTAGTGAGAATACTTCTAGTGGTATATTTGGTAAATATACTACAGATATTCCAGATAAGAAATTGTATGCTGTTGCTAAAGAAGAGAATGTTAAAGCTGGTAAAGCAAGTATTTTAACTGTTATCGATGGTAATACTATTGAAAGTTTTGATATTAATATTTTAAGAATTAATAATAATGGTAATAGTACTAAAAATATTTTATTTGAAATTACTGATGAAAAATTACTTAAAGATACTGGTGGTATAGTACAAGGTATGAGTGGCAGTCCTATTATTCAAGATGATTATATTATTGGAGCAGTAACTCATGTAGTTGTAGATGATCCTAGTAAAGGATATGGTATATTTATTACTAAGATGTTAGAAGAAGCAGAAAATTAAAAAAGAGGATTTGTTCCTCTTTTATTTTTAAGCACACCAATTGTTTTCTTTTTTTAATTTATTTATTATATTATTATGTTCTGTTTCATTTTTTGACATATATAATTTACCTTTGCAATCATTTACAAAGTAATAGTAATTATGTTTTTCTGGATTTAATACTGCTTCAATTGACTCTATAGATGGATTTCCAATTGGTCCTACTGGTAAGCCTTTATTATAAGCACATCTAGTATTATACTTGTTAGAGCAGTCATTTAATTCAACAGAAGTAAGTCTATTTGTAGACCAATCATCTATTTTTGCTCCATAATATGATGTAGCATCGCTACCTAAAGTAGGAAAGTATTTAGAATCTAGTCTATTTAAGAATATACCAGCAACTGACTTACGATCATCTTTATTAGCAACTTCAAGTTCTACTACTGAAGCTAGGGTTATTATTTCATGAATACTAAGTTTGTTATTTGTAATGCTATCTTTATACTTTGATAATTTGTTATCTGTTTCATCTAACATCTTAGTAATTATATCTTTTATATCTGTATCTTTCATTACATTATACGTATCAGGAAATAAATATCCTTCAAGGGGATAATAGATATTTTTGTTTTTAATGTCATTAGTTAAAAACCAATATTTGCTAATTAATTCATCAATATAATTATTGTCATTCATAAGAGCTATAACACTATCATAACTATTATTAGTCTTTTTTGAAATTAGTTTTGCTATACCTCTAACATTTATCCCTTCTTTAAAGGTTATATTGTTTTCACTAGTTTTACCTTCTTCAAGTAAAGATACTATTTTTTTTACCCCCATATCTTCACTAAAATTATAGGTACCTGCTTTTAGGTTTGTTTTATTAGTTAATCTTGTATAAACTTTAAAGATAGTTATATTTTTTATTAAATTATTTTCTTTTAATGTATTAGCAATACTATTAATACTACCAGCTTTAATTGTTACTTCTTTTAGGGTATTATCATTCGATACTTTTGCCATATTTATATTATAAAATGTACATACTGCCACTACTGAAAAAAATGATATCACAACTAGAGCAAGGGCTATGTTTCTAAACCTCTTCATAATTCCTCCAAAAAAAGACTATTAGTCTTCTTTCTTTTCCTTTTTGCTTTCTTTAGTAATCGAAGTAATTATTGTTTCTATTATCTTCCATTCTCTTTCTGTTTCTACTGGTAATAACTCAAGTGGTTCAGCTTCAGGATTAAATACTGATGCATATACTTTAGTATTTCCTTCATCATCTTTGGTATTATCTGTATATACCATATAATTCTTTTTTGTTTCATCTGATTCAAAAGTAAATAGTATTTCAAATTCTATTTCTTTTCCTTCTCTATCAATTACTTTAAATGTATTTTCTTTATTCATGTTCATTTTTCTCCTTATTTAAATAGTCTTGTAATATTATTTGAGCGGCGATACTATCTACTTTTTTCTTTCTTTTTTTGCGAGATATATCAGCTTCAATTAAAATTGAATTTGATATTACTGAGGTTAATCGCTCATCAAAAAAGATTACTGGAATATTAGTATTTTCTTCTAGTATTCTTTTATATTTGGTAGTTATTTCTGCTCTTTCTCCTAAAGTATTATTCATATTTTTAGGCAAACCTAATATTATTTTTTGAATGTCATATTCTTTAATAATATTCTTTATCTCATCTATTGTACTCAAATAATCTTCATCTTTAAAGAAGATTGTTTTAAGTGAGGAAGCTATTGTTAATGTTGTATCAGATATGGCAAGACCTACTGTCTTACTACCTAAGTCTATTCCTAAATATCTCATTTTAAATAATTTTTTAATAGTTCTTCTACTAAAGTAGTTCGATCTATTTTAGCTATTCTATTTCTTGCTTCTTTGTACGATGAAATATAACCTAAATCTCCTGATATGATATAACCTACTATTTGATTTATAGGATTATATCCTCTTTCTGCTAATGCTTCAACACAAGCTTCTAGTGTTTCTCTAACGCATTTATCTGTTACTTTAGATACATCAAATAATGTAGTATTCTCATTCATAATATCACCTTCTATAATATATATTTTATCATATTATTTTTATTTTCACAACATTTTTTAACAATTCTTTTACTCTTACATAAACTATGGTAGGTGAATATCTATGTTTAATAATTTTTTTAACTTCTTTCGTTTATGTGCAGGTTTTAAATTATTTTTATTTTTAATGGTATTAATGTTAATGATTATTACTTTTTATCAAATGTTAATTACTTTATTTGCTCCTTGTTTTGGTAATGTTTTTATTTTATTACTTGAATACTTAGCTTTAATTTGTTTAGGCTTTTGGTTAATATTTGGATGTTAAAAGACCGCAACTAATTGTGGTTTTTTAATTATATTATATTATTTTATTTTTATAACATTAGGCATAAAAATACCTCGAAAAACTTAAGTTTACTTAAGGCCCACGAGGCAATAAAAGAGTAAGTACTAAATTAATACTTACTCACTATATTTACTATCGATGCCATAATATTCTTCTAATGTTATCCATGAACCATTATTATATAGTTTATTTGCCATATCTTTACCCATATATCTAATATGCCATGGTTCATACATATAGCCAGTCACATCTTCTTTACCTTTTAAATATCTTAAAACAAAGCCATATTTGTAGCAGTTATCTCTAAGCCAATTACTTTCTGCTGTTCCATCAAAAGTCATATCGACGGTATTTACATCAATGGCTAAACCGGTTTGATGTTCTGAATAGCCTGCTCTTGCGGAATAGGTATCAGCATTTGCGACTCCATCTCTCGCTACATAACTATTATAGATATATTTTTGATCGTTATATGATCGGTATCCTGATGATGCATATATATTTAGTCCTAAGGCTTTGGCATCACTTACTAAAGAAGTAAAGGCATCTTTGACATAATCTACTACTTTGATATAACCATTTATGGTTACTAAGTTATTTGGAGCAAAATTACTAGGTAAAGAATATGTTTTATTAGCTATTACTACACCATCGACATATGTTACGCCATAGTAATTTTTTATTGTATATCCTTTAGTACTTTTACTTATTTTAACATTAGGATTATCTTTTACTGTTAATTTAAATTCTTTAGTGGTTTCATTACCTGAAGAATCTTTAGCGGTATAACTTAAATTATATACTTTGGCTTCTTCAATATTATATTCACCATTTATAGTAGCAGTTATTTCTTCTTTACTATTATCGGTTACGGTAATACCTTCTAGTAAATTTGGTTTATCACTAAAGGCTAATACTTCGATATCTTTAATACCCTCGATAACAGGAGATGTTGTATCTTGAACTATTAGGATTACTTCTTTTTCTTCTCCTTTATAGGTAAAGGTTCCTTTATAAGTACCTGGTTTATATATTTTGTTATCTTCACTAAAGGTTTCTTTCCATGTTATTTCTTTTACTTTTTTATTATCTTTATATAAGTAATCTTTAACACTTGGTATTGTGTCTCCTACTTCGATAGTTATTTTATTTTTATAAGTAAAGATATCTCTTTTAAATATTAAGAAATATGCTAGTACTAGTAATAAGACTACAAAAATAGTAATTAAAGATATTATTAGTATTTTCTTTTTACTTTTCTTCCTTTTTCTTTCCATATTGTCTCCTTAATTTTTTATAACAAGGTCTACATACTGAGTCGTAGTCGGCATCTATTCCATCTATGGATATTTGTTCTCCTTCAAAGACAGGAATGTATTCATCGTTTACTCTATTTAATCTTAAATTGTATGTAGCTTTTTCTCCACATTTACAAATAGCTTTTAGTTCTTCTAGACGATCTGCTACTTCAAATAATCTTTGACTTCCTGGAAAGGCATGACTAAAGGCATCTGCTCTTAAACCATAACATAATACTGGTATATTAAATTCGTCTACTACTTCAGTTAATTCGTCTACTTGTTTTGGGGTTAAGAACTGAGCTTCATCTACTATTATACAATCGGTATTATTTTCTATTAAATGATATGCTATTAGATTATAGATATCTACACTTGGTGATACTACATAATCGGTATTTAATTCGGCTCCAGCTCTATTTTGTATTTTACTACCTGCTTTTTTGTCATCTCCTGGTTTCATTATTAAAACATTCATATTTTTCTCTTTATAGTTATAATATGTTTTGATAATATCTGTTGTTTTACCACATTTCATTGGTCCATATTTAAAATATAATTTTGCCATAATTTACTCCTTACTTCTTAGCTCTTGGGTGAGCCATATTATATGTTTTCTTTATTTGTTCATTGGTTATATGTGTATATATACTTGTTGTATTTAGTGATTCATGTCCTAGTAATTCTTTTACTGTCATTAGATCTGCTCCTTCTTCTAGCATATCTGTTGCAAAGGTATGTCTAATGGTATGTGGACTTATTTTTATATCTAAATTGGTTTTTCTTACTAATTTATCAATAATCATTCTAACATATCTATCAGATAGTTTTCCACCATTATGATTTAATATTAGGTATTCACTATTCTTTTTATTAAAGATATGATAGGCATCATTTAGATAGATATCTAAGGCTCTACTTGTATGATTATTATATAAGACGATTCTTTCTTTATCCCCTTTACCTAGGACTTTAATACTTTTATTAGTTCTATCAATATCTTTTACTTTGATATTTACTAATTCACTTACTCTAATACCAGTAGCATATAATAATTCTATTATTAAAGTATCTCTTTCGTCACTAGGAGTATTCTCACTACATACACTAAATATTTTATTTAATTCTTTATCATTTAAAAATTTAGGTAAATATAAATCTTTCTTAGGATTAGGGATACTATTAAAAGGACTACTGGTAAGTATTTCTTCTTTTACTAAATAGTTATAGAAGCCTCTTATACTACTTAACTTTCTTGAAATGGAATTTTTATTTATTCCTCGTTCATATAAATATTTTAGGTATTCTTTTGTTATATCAATATCTATATTTAATATGTTTTTGAAGTTATTACCTAAGAATTCGTTATATTCTATTAAATCATCATAGTAAGAAAGAATTGTTTTATTACTATATTTCTTTACTACTTTTAAATAATCTAAATACTTTTCTATATACTTCATATTTATCACATATTAATTATAAAACATATATTTTAATAAGTAAAGAAAATAAACTATTAGTTTACAGAAAAAAATATGTATCTATTTTCTAGATACATATTTACCATCTTTAGTAGATACTATTATTTCTTCATCTTGTTCTATGAATAATGGTACTTTAACTAACATACCAGTTTCAATGATTGCATCTTTAGTTGCGTTAGTAGCGGTATTTCCTTTAATACCTGGTTCTGTTTTTGTAATCTTGAATGATATTTTTTCAGGAAGTTCGATACCTAACATTTCTCCTTCAAAGAAGATAATGATTACTTCTAATCCTTCTTTAAGATACTTAACTTCATTTTCGATTTGTTTCTTATTTAATTCTACTTGTTCATATGTTTCCATATTCATGAAGCTATAGTTATCTCCATCAGCATAAAGAAATTGCATCTTTTGTTTTTCAACATGAGCAGTAGGTACTTTAATTCCAGCATTAAATGTATATTCTGCGATTGAACCAGTTCTTAGGTTTTTTAATTTAGCTTTTACAATAGCAGCTCCTTTACCTGGCTTTACATGGTTAAAATCTAATACTTGGTATAGATTGCCATCATAATTAATTGTTTGACCATTTTTGAAATCATTTACATTAATCATTTAATTTACCTCCTATTTCTTTGTTTCTTTATGTTTAGTAGTCTTACGACAATGTTTACAATATTTGTTTAATTCTAATTTCTCTGGAGTGTTTTTTTTGTTTTTTTCTTCTGTATAATTAATATTTTTACACTCTTCACACATCAAAGAAACTAATACTCTGTTTTCATTCTTCTTTGCCATTTTAACTCCTCCTCCCGAAGACATCTACCTAATTATACCATAATTTATATGGTTTAGACAACTATTTTTTTGTTTTTTCTCTTTTTTCTTTATTTATGAAGCCTAATAGTAGTCTTCATAAATAGTTTTAAGCCTAGTTTTAGTCTTAAAACTAACAATATTTTGTATTATATATAAGCATAAATTATATACTTATTATTAGTTTATTACTTATTATTTAAAATTATAATTAAAAAGTTAAGGCTTATATTCACCTCAACTTTTATTTATTTTTTATATGAAGTAATAATCCAGTTATTATCTTTTAATTCTAATGTTATATTAACTTTATCATATGTTTTATTATTATCTGGATCTATTAATTCCATTGTTGCAACAGACTCTACTTTGTCAGCACTTTGATTTGTTATTTCTATTTCTACATTTTCCCAATTATAAATGTATCCTTTGTAAGTTTCATTACAATATAATTTTCCATCTTTTTCTAAATAATATTCTTTAGCAGTAGCACTCCATGGAGATTTACCAGCGATTACTTCGATACTCATATATTTCTTTAATGAGTTAAGCATTTCATCATATGTAGTAAATTCTGCTGATGCTTTTCTAGAGACTCCATTTATTTCTACAATTTCACTTTCTGTTTTTCCGCAGTAAACTGCTGGTAATTCATGATAATTATATGCTACTTTAAAAATTTCTTTAATATCTTCTGTTTTAATATTTTTTGTTTCTGAATTGTTATCAGTACTTTGATTTGGATTATTAGCCTCCGTATCAGTAGGCTTAAAAGTAATTGTACCTGTTGCAAATAAAACACATAGTGCTGACAATATAGCAATAATAATTATAAGTAATATTATGACTGTCTTGTTATTTTTTTCCATTTTTCACACTCCCCTCTATAATAAAATTATAGCATATGATTAAAAATAAATAAATAATATTTAAAAAACTATAGTTAATAATGAGACAAAATTAAATTGGGCAGTCACTGGTAATACACTTTATATTATACTTATACTATTTCATAATTTCTTGTATATATTCTTTCATCACTAGAATATTCAATATAATAGTGATTATCTCTTCTAGCTACAATTATTCCTATTGTCTTATTGTTAGTAATACCTTTGATATGTTTATCTATATAGTTCATATATATTTGTATTTGACCTATATGTTCTTTCTTAATCTCTGTTACTTTTAGTTCTACAACTACATAACAATTATATTTAATATTAAATAGTAGTAAATCAATATAGTTATAGGTATTATTTATTTTAATTTTGTATTCATTTTCTATAAATGAATATCCCTCACCTAGTTCTTTTAAAAAAGATGATATGTCTTCAAGAATTAATCTTTGTAATATTTTTTCACTAATATTTTCTTTATCTATATCTAATTTGTTTTTAATAATAATTGGATTTTTGATATTGTCTCCAATATCCATCTCTTCTTTATTAATTAGTTTTAATTTAGTTTTATCGTCTAATCTTTGATATTCTTTGTTTTTTATTTTTTCTCGTAATTGTCTATAAGAAAGATTTTGTGCAACACTTATATCAATATAATAATTAATTTCATTTATATCTTTTAATGGTAATAATTCGCAATAATGCGACCAACTCAATTGTTGCGCCACTGACGCAACTTTTTCACACAATAAATAAAATTTACGCATTCTTGACAATGCAGTGAAAGTATAACCTTTACCTAATTCTTTTGTTAATCTTTCGGAATACTCTTTTATCAATTTATCTCCATACTTTGCCCTATCTTCACCACCTTGGGCTTCAATTAATAATTTACCTACATTATAGTAAGTACTAAGTTCATTTCTATTTTTAGAATAATCTTTTACTCTTTTATATATTTCATTATTTATGAGTTCATTTTTAATTTCATTATAATAGTTGTTTTTCACTATAAACCTCCCCGAAATCATCCTAACAAATTATTAATTTTATTGCAAATTTTTAAAACATGTTTTTCTCATATGAAAAAGGAGCCAAAATTATCGTTTCTCGGCCTCAAAAGTATTTTTTCCTTATAAAAATATATCTTAAAAATATGTTTTAGAAAAGTGATAATTTTACATGAATTTTACACTTTTTATATAGTTTTGGCTTATATATAATAGATATGGTTGATATTTCTTTTTAGATTATAAGCTAAAAAGAACACTCTAAGACTTGGGCTTAGAGTGCATATAGAATAAATTAATGTCGTGGTTTAAATATTAAGGCTAAAACAAAGGAAAGAAATAAGGCTATGGAAATACCTGCGGATGTTAGGTTAAATATACCAAAGGCTAAGCCAAGTGGTCCCAAGGTAGTGCCTGTTTCCATAGCACCATGGATTAGTAAGTGACCAAAAGATGTAATTGGTATTAGAGCTCCTGCTCCAGCATATAAAACTATTCGATCATAGATACCTGCTATATCAAGGAAGGCACCTATTACGACAAAGAGACTAGTTACATGACCCGGGGTTAGTTTGGTATTATCTAATATTAACTGAGCTATCATACATACTAAACCACAAAATAGAAAAGCATAAACATAAGTCATCATATTATATTACCTCCAAACTAATAGCATTAGCTATACTAGGTATTGATTCTTTTTGAAATGTAAAAGTTGGTGAAAAGACAGCTCCTGTTGGTACTATTAATACTTTCTTATATTTTTTCTTTAACATTTCTTTATATATATAACTAAATACTACTAATGGTAAGCAAGCTGGTCCTGATGCTCCCGCTAAAACGGGTTGTCTATCTAAATCATAAAGCATTGTACCACAGTCGTTATAGTTATCATTAAGCTTGATATTATATTTAGTCATCATATAATCTTTAAGTATATTCTTACCATATATTCCTAAGTCACCTGTTAAGATAAGATCATAATATGAGATATCTCTCTTGGTATCTTTTAAATGGTTATATATTACATCTCCTGCTGCTGGGGCCATTACTGCTCCCATATGATTTACATCTGTAGTACCCATATCTACTACTTTACCAATAGTAGAGGATTCTACTTTAACTTTACTCTTTTTGTTACTAAGTAAGATACTTACTCCTCCTGTTGAAGTAAAAGTAGCAGTCTTTGGTTTAGGTGTTCCATACTCAGTAGGATTTCTAAATTGTTTTTCAGCAGCCATATTATGACTTGAAGTAGATACTAATATTCTTTTAGCAAAGCCTCCTTCGATATAAGTACTTCCTATAGCTAGTCCTTCCCCACTAGTAGAACAAGCTTCAAATATACCAAGAAAAGGGATATTAAATTCTCTAGCCATATAGTTAGAGGCTGCGATCTGATTTTGTAAATCTCCAGATATTAATAAATCGATATCTTCTTCTTTTAATTTATTTTTCTTTAAAATATTGGTATTGGCTTCTTTTAATAAATGTACTTCAGCCTGCTCCCAAGATTTTTCACCAAAGTATAAATCTTTTTCATATTTTTTATCAAAATATTTTGATAGTGGTCCATCATTCTCATAATTACCACATATGGTATAAGCGTCTTCAATAAAGACATTGTTATATTTTATTGTCATATTAACCTCCTATTACCAGTAGTCTAATTAAGCCAAATATATATACAGAGACTACTCCATATAATATTACGGTACCTGCTAATTTAAAGATATTAGCTCCTATTCCAAGTACTAATCCTTCATTTTTATATTCTAAGGCTGCTGATGTCATAGAATGGGCAAAACCAGTTATTGGTATTATTAAAGCTGCTTTTACTTTAGTTACTAAGGTATCAAATATTCCTAGAGCAGTAAGTATTGAGGCTATAGTTATTAATGTTAATATTACGAGTACTCCTGATTCTTTTCTAGGTAAGTTAAGCCACATACTATAACATCTCAGTAATAGTTCTGATAATGAGCCTAGAAAGCCTCCTACTACAAAAGCTATTATAGCATTCTTAATATAGTTCTCTTTAGGAGTATTTTTATCTACTATTTCTTTATATTTCTTATTATCCATATTATCACCAGTAATAGTATTTACTTATAATGGTAAAATTATGTAAAAAATATTTACTTATATATTTTATTATGATATATTTATGATAGTTATTAGATAAGGAGTGTATAAATATGGATAATAATGAAAATATTTTTGATAATGAGAGATTAAATGATATATATCAAAAGGTAGTAAATGGTGAAATTACTAGTACTGCTGGTCTTAATCTAACTTTGGATGAACTTTTTACTATGGATAAAAATGGATACTTTTTATTAATAGATTTACTTGAAAACAATGTTGATATAGATTTGGAAAATAAAAAAATTAGAAATAATGGTGGTGTATTTTTTTATTTTCTTGTGTACGGACAAGACATATCACAATTCTCTTATGATGAAATAAATTATAAATGTGATGAGATGAATTGTACAAATGTTTTAAATCATCTTTTAGAAGAATATGATCTTTCAATTAATGATCTTTTAATTGAAGATAAAAATGGTACTACTTTACTAGAAGAAATGCTTAAAAAGAATATAGATATAAGTAATATTAATATAGATGATGACATAATAGATTTAGAAAAAACAATTAAAATTATTGAGATTATTACTTATAAAGATAAAGAAGTCCCAGAAAAAATTAAAAATATATTTGAGAATACTTTGTTTTCTACGAATAATGATGAGTTTTTTAAATATTTGTTAATGAAAAGCAATATGTTAATTAAAAAAATGATAAGTATCATTAAAGAACACACTGAGATTGTTGATTTACTTTGTAAGTATCATTTGGAATATCATTTAATATATCTTAATCCAGAAATTATTAAGAAATTAATTACTAAAGACAAAAATGGTAACTACCCTATCGATAAGTATGTCTCTAATTCCATGGCAATTAAAAATATATCTAGTTTAATTAATTTTGATGAAAATATTGATTTTATGATTCATTTTATTAAGTTACTTTTAGATAATAAATTATATAATTTCTTTTATGATGCTGATGAAAATATTCTTTTATATAAGGTATATCCTCCTAAAACATTATTAGAAACTCTTATAGAAAATAATATTAATATTAAAATTAATAATGTTAATAATGAAGAAATTATTAAAATATTATATGATAATAAGAAATTAGATTTAATTGGTAGTAGTTCTGAAAGTATTTGGTTATCTAATACTAGAGATGTTTTTAAAGACAATATGGTAAAAGATCAAACAATTTTAGAGTATATGCTAGATAATAATTATGATTTTAAAATACCGTGTATATTTGAAGAGGATACTTTAAAAATACTATATCAAAAAAATAGACCAGATTTATTGGTAAAGGCAAGTGCTTCACTTTTAATGACTAGAATTAATGATAATTATACTTATTTAGATTATATTTTAGATTGTATTAATAAAGGAGATTTTGAATATAATATTGCTAATATTTTTGCTCCTGGTAATCCTGATATGAAGGCAGAATTTTATTTAGATATTGCTAGACACGATATGATTGGTTATGTTAAAGATGATTTAAACTTGAATACACTGCTTAAAAAATATGATAATAAAACATTACTTGATTATTTTTTAGATAAGGATCCTGAACTTACTCTTAATAAAATATTAGATAAAAGTGATAAAATGAATTATTCAGTAATGATTATTTTAAAATCTAGAGGTATTAAAGATAATGATAGTATTTTAAATATTAATGAAGATAATGCTTCTTTTGTTAAGGATACTCCTGATACATATTATGGACCTCTTGATAAAGATAGCGATTATTTAATTAAAGAATTAGAAAGATTATTTATTTCAGATGGTAAGAGTAATAAAGATTTAATTAATTTATTAATAACTGGTTATAGAAATGCTTTATTTATTAATTATGATATAACTATTAGAGAGATTGAAAAATTAATTGAAATAAAGAAAAATAATTTTGATAAATTTTATTATGTTAAAGATAAAAATAGTAGTTATTTTTCATCTAGTAAAGGCTGTATCTTTATAAATGATAGCTATATTTCTGTAGTTATCCATGAAACTGGTCATGCTCTTCATCATTATCTTACTGGGTCTGAAGTTCCAGATAACTATGATGAAATTGTTAAAAGAGCAGAAGAAAATAAGGAACTATTAACTAAAACTAGTAAATATTTTGAATCTTGTAATAAAATTATGAAAAATATTAAAAATTATTTCTTGAATCTTGCTAACGAGGTATTAACGGCACATTATTCTAAGCAAGAAAATATTATGGATATTCAAAGTATAGCGTCTAAAGATATTAGTGAATATCGAGATAAATTTAAATATTTAAAAATACCTGAAGAACAACTTGAACAAATTTTACAAGAGACCTTTTCTGTAGAAGAATATATTAAACGAGAAGCTATTATAGTAGCAAGTGAATTAACTGAGGCTACTACCAGAAATAATTATGCAAGTATTGGAGCAACTAATGATATAATTGATGCTATATATAGAGGAAAAGTTTGTGATGGTGTTTTAAAATCTGCTGATGGTCAAAAGATAGCTTCCTTTGGTGGACATGGAATAAGATATTATTCGCAAAATAAGCATGGATTTGATGAAATGATAGCACAGTTTGCTGTATTAGTTAAATTTAAAGGTGCTGAAGAGAATCTTCAAGTACTTAGAAATATTGTTGGAGATGAAGTTTATAATATGATTAGTAACTTTTATTATACTAATATATTAGAAATGGATATAAATAAAAGTAAAAATCAAGGAGGAAGATAATGGATAATGAGTTATTTAAATTATATGTATTAGCAGAACTTTCTTATAAAAAACATTTTAATAATCTTAATGATAATGAATTATTTCCTAGTGGTTGGTACGGTAATAAGAATTATCGAAAGAAAATAGAAATTATTTGTGAAGCAATTGAGACTAATACTTTGATTGTTAATACTAAATCTTATCTAGATATAATTGAAAAAAATATGTAGTAGGAGGCATTTTCCTACTACTTTTATGTAAACTAACCTGTAAAAACATTTACTAAAATATTTATCTATAGTATACTTATTATAGAAATAAATAAAGAAGGTGTATTTTATGACAGAAAGATTACAAAATATTATTAATGGAATAAATGATGGTAGTATAATATTTGTTTTTGATTATAATTTAACTATGGAAGATCTTTTTACTAAGGATAATGATGGTATTTATTTTTTAGAATATCTACTTAGAAAGAAAATAATGATACCTTTAGAACTAAAAAAAGAATTAAAGACTAATGCATTAGCGGCTTATTTATATTGTAAGAATGATCAGTCTATATTTAATTTTGAACTTAGTGAAAAAGATTTATTTACTGAATTTGATGGTAAAAAACTTATTGAGCATATTTTAGAAAAAAGACAAATAGATAAATCTATAGTAGAAAATATACATGAAAATTTAGAGATAATAGATTTACTTTGTAATTCAAATAATTATTTTTATTTAAATTATTTATCTCAAGATATCATTACTAAATTAATAACTAAAGATAATAATGGTATCTACCCTATTGAAAAGTATTTAAATAATAAAAGACTAATTGAAAAAATAATGCCCTCTATTAATGATATAAATGTATTATTAGAAATTTGTAATAGAAATAATAATTATGATTTGATAAAGGCAGTTAAGGCAAGAATGCTTATAACTAATTATAAAGATGATAAGACAGTATTACTGTTTTTACTTAATGATAAAAAGGTTGTACCTGATTGTTTAATTAATATTCCTGAAGATATAATTTTTATTAAGTATTTGATTAAAAATAATCTTTATGATTATCTTAAGAAAGCAAGTGAAGATGTTCTTCTTATGGAAGTTGATTCTGGTAAAACATTACTTGAGTTTCTTATAGATAAAGGTTATGATCCAGAAATTAAATATATATATAATAAAAAGACTATTAGCATATTATATCTAAAGCAAAAATTAAATTTAGCAAAATTTGTTAGTGATGATGTACTTCTTACTCCAGTAAAAGAATTATTTAGTGATGATTCTTTAGGTGATGAAACGTTATTTGAATATATGATAAGACATGGTTATAAGTTAAATAGTTCTCGGATTAGTAGTGAAAAGTTACTTAAAATCTGCTACTTAGAACAAAGACCTGATTTATTAGAAGAAGCTAGTATCAGTGACCTACTAAAACCTATTGATGATACTTATACTTATTTTGATTATATTTTGGATTCTATTGCTAATAAGGGACTTAAAATTAGAGTACCAAGTTGTCCATGGTCTTGGGATGTTAATGAACATATAAAATATTATACTACTATTGCTAAACATGATATGATGAAATATATTAGAAAAATAAAAGCAGAGACTCTTCTAAACAAATATGGGGATAAGACACTTCTAGAATATTTACTAGATACTGATAGTGATCTTACTTTAAATAAAATTTTATCAGATAATTTAAAAGCTGATCCTGGTATTGCTGTTATACTAAAAAATAGAGGGATAGTTCAAAAGAGTGTTAATGTTTCTAAAGAAGAAAATGAATATACGACTAAATATATTGAAAATATTAATAATCATCTTGGTATAGGACCATTACCTGAAAAGGGTGAAAGGTTATTAAATGAACTTAAACTACTATTTTTAACTGATGGTAAAAGTGATAAAGCTTTAATTACTGGTTTAATTGCAGGATATAGAAATGCTCTTATGAATAACTATGATATTAATATTATAGAAATTAAAAAACTAATTGAAATTAAAAAAGAAAATAAGGATATATTTTATTATATTAAAAATGATGATGGTAGTTATTTTTCACCAAGTAATGGTTCTATCTTTTGTGAAAATGCTAATACTAATACATTATTACATGAGACAGGACATGCTCTTCACTTTTATATAGCAGATATGAAGACTCCTGATGATTATCAAGAAATTGTTGAAAGAGCAAGAGAAAATCCTGAAGTACTTGCTAAAACTAAAGAATATGCTGCTAATTATAGAAAACTTATAAATAATATTACTTTGTTAGTAGAACAGAGATATGATAGTTTCTTTAAGAGTTATTATAGTCCTGAAAAGGTAGAGGAAATTAAAAAGAATCTTACTAAATCAAAAGAAGAAAAAAAGAAAGAATATAAGGAACTTCATATACCTGATGAACAACTGGATATGATTTTAAGTGATATGTATACTCAAGAAGAATACATTGATCATCAAAAAAGAATTTTTATTGAGGATAATGTTGATGCTATACTAAGAAATGAATTTGGTAGTTTGCTTACTATTGGTGATATTTTAGATGCTATATATGAAGGAAAGTTACATAGTAACACTTTAAAGGATAATCAGGGGGAAGCTATTTGCAGAACTGGAGGTCATGGACTAAACTACTATTATGCTACTCTTCATGGTTTTGATGAAATGATTGCTAATTTTGCCGCTATTTCAAAGGCAAATGATGCTAAAGAAAAACTTAAGATGCTTAAATCGATTGTTGGTGATGAAGTATATGATATGATAAGGAACTTCTATTACCAAGATATTTTAAAGATTAATTTAGAAGAAAATAAAGTATATGGAGGTAAGAGATGAATAATGATATGAATGATAAGTTATTTGAACTATATACATTAGCAGAACTTTCTTATAAAAAACATTTTAGTAATCTTAGTGATGATGAATTATTTCCCAGTGGTTGGTACGGTAATAAGAATTATCAAAAGAAAATAGAAATTATTTGTGAAGCAATTAAAAATAATACTTTGATTGTTAATACTAAATCTTATCTAGATATAACTGAAGGAGTAAAGTAATTTACTTCTTTTTTATTTATTTTATCATATAATCTACTATGAAAAATAAATTTATTAAGTCGACAATTATATTAATTATAGGAGGATTAATTACTAAAGTACTTGGTATGATTATTAAGATTGTTCTAACTAGAACGATTGGTACTGAAGGTATTAGTGAATATATGTTAGTACTTCCTACTTTTAATTTGTTTATTACTTTATGTAATTTGGGAGTACCTATTGCTATTACTAAACTTATATCGGAAAAGAAAAATAGTAGTAAAAGAATTGTTATTCCTACTACTATTATTGTTTTATTATATGATCTTATTTTGATATTTATTATATTGTTTATAGCTAAGTATTTAGCTAATAATCTTTTACATAAGAATAGTATTTATTATCCTCTTATTGCTATCGGTAGTACTCTTCCTTTTATTACTTTATCTAGTATTATTAAGGGATATTTTTTTGGTAAAGAGAAAGTATTTCCTATTACTTTATCTAATATTATAGAGCAGATAGCTAGACTATTACTTACTACTACTGTTGTTGCTAAGATGATGAATCATTCTTTAATAGCAGCAGTTACTACGGTTGTTCTTATTAATATTATTAGTGAAGGGGCTTCTATTATTATTCTTTTGTTTTTCTTACCTAAAGATAAGATTACTAAGGAAGACTTCCATAGGGATAATAAATTACTTAGAGAGATTTTTGGTATATCTATTCCTAATACGATGGCTAGATTAATTGGTTCTATTACTTATTTTTTTGAGCCTATTATTCTTACTAATGTTTTAAAATATGTTGGATATAATCTGGAATATATTACTACTACTTATGGGGTTATTAATGGTTATGTATATCCCCTACTACTTCTGCCTTCTTTTTTTACTTTAGCAATATCTTCTGCTATTTTACCAGTTGTATCTAATAGTTATAGTAATAAGAATTATAGTTATACGAAAAAGAAAATTAAGGAGGCTATTTTCTTTTCTATGATAGTAGGAATACCTGCTACTTTGATATTTATATTTATTCCGGATATTCCTTTAAAACTAGTATATAATACTACTCTTGGTACGGAATATATTAAAATAACAGCTCCTTTCTTTTTACTTCATTATATACAGGCTCCTCTTACTAGTAGTTTAAATGGTATGGGATACTCTAAGACCGCTATGAAAGGTACTTTATATGGTGGTATTATTAAGATACTTAGTCTTGTTATTTTTAGTTTACTAAAAATGGGGTTATGGAGTCTTATTATTTCTACTATTTTAAATGTAGTAATAGTTACTATTCATCATATTTATTATGTTAGAAAATATTTAAAAAGCCCCACGATGATGTGAGGTTTTGTTATTTATAGTTTTCTAATACTTTTCTTAATATTTTACCTTCTTTTAATAAAGCAGTATTAACACCTGCATTGTTAAAGGCTTCTAGGGTGGGATTACTTGGATATACTAGAAAACTTCTTTTGAATTCTTTGATAAAGTTTTCTTTATCTTGTTTATAGTTTTCATATAAGTATATGGCCATAAGTTCTCCTAATGGGTAGATAAAGGAATTTCGATAATCTAAACCTTCTTCATAATATAATGGGCCATAATAATTACTTCTTTCCATAATACTATTAGCATACTCTTTGATATTATCTTCGGTTATATAGATATATTCACTATCAATGTTATTTTTCATACAAAGAATATGCATATAGAAATTACCTACGAATAATTCTAAGAAGAAGTCATTTAAAGCAGTATCTATACTATGATTTAATATTCTATTATCTTTTAAATATCTTAGAAAAGCATATTCTAAGAAAGAAGAAGATACTTCATAATATGGAGTAAGCATTGAATCATTACGATATATTCTTCTATTTTGAGAATATAGATGTTCTAATTCAAATAAATGACCACATTCATGAATTAAGTATTTAGCAAACTCTAAATTATATCCATCGATATTATTAACTACGATTATGCCATCATTTAAAATTTCAAAGGGATTAATATAACCTCCATGAGACTCTTCTAGCCTGGTAATAAAGACTTTGTTTTCTTTTATCTTCTCTTGTAATTTATTAGCGGTATTTACATCAAAGCTATTTAAAAAGCCTAAGACTATTTCTTGAATTTGTTTGATATTCATCCTTGGTAATTCTTTATTATAATCATGATAAAAGGGATAATTACTACTTATAAAACTTTCGATTACAGTTTTTGATATATCAAATAAGTGCTTTTTATCTTTGTTAATTATATCGGTAAAGGTATCTTTATCAGGCATTAATTCTGTATCTACAGTCCATAAGTGTTTATTTTCAATATCAAATTCTTCTGCACATAGTACTTCAAAAGAATATAGTTCATATACTAGTCTTTTTCTTTTAGATTTGGTTCCTCCTTTTAAATATTCTTCATTTAATTTGTTACCAATATTTTTCATGGTATCTATTATTTTGTCTTCCATATATTTATCTCCTATAAATAAGTATAACATATAATATTATTATTAAAACAAATTATACTTGTAGTTAACAAAAAAATAAGACTAGGCTTTAGTCTTATTTATATTTTTCTTTGATTCGATGGCTACTCTTTGGACTAATCCCATAGCAATCATTAAACATATGGTATAACTTCCTCCATATGATAAGAATGGTAGTGGTACTCCAGTTAAAGGTATCATACCCATTACGCCAAATAGATTGACTATAATATGAGTAAGTAAGTAAGCAAATACTCCGTAGCAGATTAAACTTCTTCTTAAATTACTAGCTCTTCTAGATATCTGAATAATTCTAAATAATACAAAAGCATAAGCACATAATATAACAATACCTACAATTAAGCCCCACTCTTCTACTACTATAGGGAAGATAAAGTCTGTATATGATTCGGGTAAATATAAATACTTCTGAGTAGAAGCTCCTAGTCCTTGGCCTTTTAAACCACCATTTTTAAAAGCAATAAAGCCATTACATAATTGGTATCCTGTTTTATCTTGATATCTTTCACATGGATCTAAAAAGTTTAAACGATCTAATTGATAACTTTGGAGTATCTTACCACCAGTAGTTATAAATACTAAGACTACTACTAAGATACCACCTAAAAATATTTTATTAAAAATACTCCGATTCTTTTTACTAATTGGTACTCCATAAAACATCATTAATGTTATTAATCCTATTATAATAGAGGTTCCCATATCCGGCTGAATAATTACTAAACCAATTATTATAAAAGCAACAATAATAGGTTTAATAATATTCCACTGATTATCTAATCTATCTTTATTCTTTTCATAATAACTACTTAAATATATAATTAAAGCTACTTTAGCAAACTCTGATGGCTGTATAGTAATTGGACCTATCTTATACCAAGAAACAGCATTCTTAGCATTATGTCCAAGAAATGGTAAGCCAATTAAAGCTAATATTATTACTCCTATGATAAAGATATCTAACTTTTTATAGTTTTTAGTAGGAAATATTATTATAAAACAAAATAATATAAAACCCAATACTAAGAATATAGCATGTCTTAAAAAATAGTGATATGGACTATAATTATAACGCATATATGATTCCATTGAAGAAGCACTTAATATCATTATTAAGCCAAATATAAAAAAGATAAAAGTAACTACTAATAATGGTTTATCTAATTTTGATAATAACTTCTTCATATTCTCACCTATTATTATAATAGCATACTTTTATTCTTTTGAAAACCATATTTTTATTATTTGACATTTCTTTATCTATTATATGAAAAGCTTAACATCTTTTCATATTGTTTATAGCCCTAGTCTATAAACAAACAATAATAAGATATCATATTCGGGGTGAATACCCAAAATACCTATATTTATTACTCAATATAATAATTCATAAAACCCTATTTTTGAAACTACAGGTTCAAAAATACCACGAAAGACTACAGGCTGAAGTGGAAATAAAAAAAGAAATATTTATTTATTAATATAAATATCTCTAATAGTATTTATAGGTATATATTCATTATCCATAGTAATTAAATTATTCTTATTCTTACCAATAATTCTCTTAATAACTTTATTATTATCAGTTACAATAACAACATCTATCTTATAAATATAATTAGGAGAATTAAAAATATTAACAATCTTCTGTTCTACAGTTAAATTATTTCTATTATTAATAAAACTATTAGTATATATATTATTACTATCTAAAGTAGAAAATACCCTTTCATTATTATTTAAATCCTTATCAATCTTATTATGATACATTCTAGGTAGTTCATTCAATTTATATCACCTCTATTAGATTATATGAAAATATCTTTATTTATATTTATTATTTTTAATATTTGTGGTATTATAATTAAGAGAGTGATAAAAATGCAGAAAGAATCTAAATTTAAAGTTGAAAAAAACATACTAATACCACTTATATTATTTATGATAATTAGTGTTATAACAATATATTGTACCAAAAGTTTACTTCCAAGTGATTTACAAAATCTATATTTAAAACAAATACTATGGTATACAATAGGCTTTATAATAGCCTTTGTAATGATGCTATTCGGTAATAAATTCTTATATAATAATGCTTATATATTATATATTATAGGAGTCCTCCTCTTAGTGTTGGTGTTATTTATTGGTACTCCTATTAACAATGCTAAGTGTTGGTTTATTATTCCATATATTGGTAGTTTTCAGCCGTCGGAGTTTATGAAGATATTTTTGATAATTACTTTATCGAGAATGATTGGTGACTTTAATACTGAGAGACGAAGTAGCGATCCGATGGAGGAATTTAAATTTCTAATTAAAGTCTTAATAGTAGTTGGTATTCCTTCAGTACTTACTTTTATTGAGCCGGATACGGGAGCAGTACTCATATATTTTATTATAACGATTGTGATGTTATTTACGGCTGGTTTTAAAAGTAGATGGTTTATAGCTACCATTTCAATAATACTAGTATTAGGTAGTATCTTCCTAGGAATATATTTCCTAAATGATGATTTATTTATTAAAATATTTGGTACAAGTTTCTTCTACCGAATGGATAGAATATTAAATTGGTCTAATTCTAGTGGACTACAACTTACTAATAGTCTTACCGCTATTGGATCTGCTGGCAGTCTAGGACATGGTTTTAATCATACTCCTATTTATTTTCCAGAAATGCAAACAGATTTTATCTTTGCCGTATTTGCCTCTAACTTTGGCTTTATTGGAGTATTATGTTTAATATCATTACTTATATATTTTGATATTAATATTATCTCACTAGCCGAAAAAACTAATGATGCATGTGATAAATTTACAGTCGGAGGCATAATTGCAGTCCTTCTCTTCCAACAAATACAAAATATCAGTATGACAATTGGTCTTTTACCAATTATGGGTATAACTTTACCATTTATATCCTATGGAGGATCTTCACTTCTATCATATATGACATTAATAGGAATGTTATTTAATATATCAAATGAAAAACTTAGATTTAAAAATTAATACCAAGATAATAAAATTCTTGGTATTTTTATTTCAATACATCAATTAAACTTTGTAGCATACCAATACTATTTAAAGCATTATTAATACGGTCACTAGTAGTCAGTTTATACTTTTCTTTCATATCTTGAACCATATTATTAAATAAATCAGGATTTCTATTTAAATATTTATACCAAATAGGATATTCTCTAATAAATCTAATTAACATTGGATCAGAAGATATCTTTAGTTGAGTCTCAATAGTCATTAATCATCAAACCTTTTATATACCGGTCTAGGTAAGTAATCACTCTTATTAGAAGTTCCCTTATCTTTTACTAGAAGACCTCCAAATAAATCAACGGCCTTTTGGATTGAAGATAAGCCATCTTGTAATTTATCGGCATCAATGTTCTTAGCCATTGTTAAAATATTATTTAGAGGATTAGTGTTAGAAGTTGAAGTAGTTTGTTCTTCAATCTTTTTTTCCTCTTTATTTAAATATTTATTCCAAATTGTGGGATCTTCACCATATAAATCATATAATTCATATAACTCCTGCCATGAAGTATTTTTTTCTCTGACATAAGTAATTAAATTAGGATTCTTTCTTACAAATGATTTAAAATTATCTATTTTAGTCATCGTATCACCTATTAAATTATATGTAATATATTTATAAAATACACAAAAAGATAGAGACTAATTCTCTATCTTATCTAAAAATTCATCTTCTTGCCATATCGGAATACCTAAAGCTAAAGCTTTATCATATTTACTACCAGGAGAATCTCCTACTACAACAACAGAAGTTTTAGAACTAACTGATGACGATACTTTGCCTCCTAGTGATTCAATAATTTCACTAGCCTTATCTCTAGTAATATTAACTAAACTACCAGTTAAAACAAAAGTCTTACCTTTAAATTCATCCTTTTCTTCATATCCAGAATTATTAATATAAGTAGTATTTACTCCTAGTTGTTTTAACTTAGTAATAATATTTTTATTATCTTCATTACTAAAGTAACTAATTATACTCTTAGCAATAATGTCTCCTATATCACTTATATTAACTAACTCTTCATAACTAGCAGTCATTAAATTATCCAAAGTCTTATAATACTTAGCTAATACCTTAGCAGTCTTAGCACCAACATTTCTAATACCAAGACCATATATTAATCTTTCTAAAGAGTTATTCTTACTATTTTTAATAGCACTCTTTAAATTATCTATTTTCTTTTTACCATACCCTTCTAAGTTCATTAATTCTTCTTCATATTTATCAATATCATATATGTCAGTAATATTGGTAATAAAGTTTTCATTATATAGATCTTCAATTATTGACTCACCAAGACCATCAATATTCATAGCTTCTCTACTAGCAAAATGAATTATATTTTCAATCTTTCTCGCCGGACACATTTCATTAGGACAATAGTAGTCAGCCTCAGTATCTTTTCTAACAATCTTAGTATGACAAATAGGACAATACTCTAACATCTGAAATTCTTTTTCAGTACCATTTCTTCTTTCTTTAAGAACTCTAACCACTTCCGGAATAACATCTCCCGCTTTTCTAATAGAGATAGTATCTCCTACTCTAACATCTTTAGCTATACAATAGTCTTCATTATGTAGAGTTGCTTTAGAAATAAGGGAGCCCGCTACATGAACTGGTGAAAAAATAGCATTTGGGGTAATCTTACCAGTTCTCCCAACAGTAAATTTAATTTCTTTTAAAGTAGTAAGTACCTCCTCAGCTGGAAATTTATAAGCTATCCCCCATCTCGGAACTCTAGCAGTATAACCAAGTTTATCTTCATCTTCAAGATTATTAACCTTAAGAACAACACCATCAATCTCATAAGGAAGGCTCCTTCTAATTTCTCCTAGTGTTTTGATATCTTTTATTATTTCTTCAGCATTAGAAGCAGTAGTATTTAATTTATAATTGGTAACAAAACCAAGTTCTCTTAAAAATTTTAATGATTCTTCTTGCGTCTTTATACCGTAATCTTTGGGATTAGGGATAAAGTAAGCCATGAAGTCTAAATTTCTTTTAGCAGTAATCTTACTATCTAGTTGTCTAACAGACCCAGCCGCAGCATTTCTAGGATTAGCAAATAATGCTTCCCCATTTGCTTCTCTCTCTTTGTTAGCCTTCTCGAAAGAAGCTTTACTCATATATATTTCTCCTCTTACCTCAATATCAATATCTTTTTTTAATCTAAGAGGAATAGATTTAATCGTTTTCCCATTAGCGGTAATATTTTCACCTACTAAACAATTACCACGAGTAGAAAATCTAACTAATAATCCCTTTTCATATATTAACGATCCAGATAAACCATCCATCTTAGGCTCTACAGTATAAGTAGGATTATTAATACTCTTTCTAATCCTTTCATCAAAAGCAATTATTTCATCTTCATTAAAAATATCATCAAAAGATAACATTGGTGTCTTATGTTCTACCTTTTCAAATTTACTAAGAGCTTCTCCTCCGACTCTTATAGTGGGAGAATCTTCTCTTTTTAATTCAGGGTATGCCTCTTCTAATCTAAGTAATTCACTATAGTAATCATCATACTCTTGATCTGTGATTGAAGGATTATCATTAAGATAATATTCATAACTAGCCTTATTAATTATTTCTACTAACTCTGCAATTCTTTTCTTTTTTTCTTCCATATATATTCACCATATAAAGTATAACACATATAAAAAAAGAAGGTCAAGTAATTAGCTTAAAAAATACTAATTTGGCCTTCTAAAACTTTAGTTTTTGTTTTCTTCTTAGGTTCACTTGATACCTCTGGTACTGGTAAACTTCCATTTAATGATTTCTTTAAATATTCAAAAGTTAGTTCTCTTTCTATTTTTGCTTCTTCAGTAGTGATACCACATTTTTCTCTCATAATATTCTTATCATAATTATATATAAGCATAGCTAAGTCATGAAATGGTTTGTAATTTATTTTTACTTCTCCTGTTTTGGTATCTAATTTGGTAACTTGTCGCATATAGAAGTCTCCTAGTGCTACATTTAATAATTCATCATCTTGCATATTCATAGCATATTTAATTTTAGATATATTTATATTATTAATATAACTATTGCGATAATAAGATAATAGTTTTTCAAGAAAATTTTTATCTTTTTGTTTACTAAGTAAAATGAACTTTAAACCGTATACATCAAGATAATTCTTACTATCTTGATAGGCTAAACCATATCTTACTTTAGTTAATTCTTCCTTATTTTTGCATCTAATAGTTATGTCTCTAGCAATATCTTCAAGAGATATTAGTCCAGCTTTATATAAAGCTTCTTTAAAGAAATATTCATTATAAAATTTCATAGTACAATTATCTATTTCTTCTAAACTAAAGCCACCATTTTTATATCGTGAATTTTTAGTAAATTCTTCTAACTTTGAAATATCTAATACTTGATAATCATTTTTTCTTTTAATAGTTAAGTAATAAGCCATATTTCCCCCTAAATGTTATAATTATTATATAAAATTTAAGGTTATTTGTCAAATATCTATTGTGAATTATCTACTACTTCTTGATATTCTGTTATATCTTCTAAACATGTTACAAATAAACTCAATGATATCTTAGTTTCTTTATCTTCTTCGTTTATGATCTTGACATTTGTGACTTCTTCAATATTAGAATATTTTTCTAGTAGTTTTTTCTTTGCTTTAGTTATAGCCTTCTCTCTAGCAGTATTATAATCATATATTTCATTTATGATGTTGGTTTCATATTCATCTTCATATATTAATGATATAGGAGTTATATTATTATTAAAGATATATTTTATATTACGATTAAAGGTTTTATATTTATGAAAATCAAAGAATGATATTCTTTTATTTAATAAATTTAATACTAATACTTTCTTTTTATTTCCTGTATATTTTATTTCATGATATTGATATGGATACTCTATATTTATACTATACCAAACTTCTCCTTGTACTTTTCCACTAGCGGTCTTAGATATTTTTTCATTGTTAGGTAATGTTATATCTGAAGATATTATTATATCTCCTTTCTTTACATAAGTATTAATACTTCTTACTTTTTCTCCACTTTCAGCATATATATTTTTAATAACAGCATTTTTGGAAGCTACAATATTATATATCTTATTATCTTTGGGTTTATTATTTATTATTCTTTCTTCTACTCTAATGGTATACTTTGTTCCTTCTCTTATTATTTCTAACCATTCTAATGTATCTTTGTTTTTTTCAAGTATTTTTTTCTTTATTTTTTCTATTTCTTGATAATTTTTAACAAATTTATATTTCTTAATACCATTATCTTCTAGTTCTTTTGTTACTAATTTTATTATGTTTTTATTAGAATGTATTACTTCTACTTTAAATATTATATTAGATAAGGTATATATTAGTAGTAAACTTATTAGTAAAGATGATAATATAAAGATATCTTTTTTTATTCTTTTTATTATTCTTAATTTACCATAGTATCTTACTATTTTGATATTATAAATAGTTTTTAATTTTAGTACTTTATCTAAATCTTGATAATTGATTATTAAATCTATTTCTTTATGAGATATTGGTATTACTTTTTCGATATTGATATTATTATTTATTAATCTTTTTAAGAAATTATTTATATTTCTTCCTGTTACTTTTATTTTTATACTACTAGAGAATATTTTTAATATTTTATCTTTCATAGTATCAACTCTTTCTACATAAAAGTTATATTCTCAATATTACCAGATATTAATATTTCATTATCCATCATACGGGATATTACGAGGTTACTTCCTTTTATTTGATATATTTTATTCTGATATCTAATAGTTATTATTTTTGAAGTAAAGTCTTTAATCTCAGTATAATTAACGATATCTAACTTATTATATTTATATATCATACTATATTCTTTTTCATTTATATAATTATCTAATCTATTTAATATTTTCATAATAATATATATGAATTAGGTTAATTTTTTATGTGAAATATTTAGTTTTTTAGGTAAATGTAGTGAAATTTTAGTAATATTTATCATATGTTATATTGAATATAAAAAAGGGGTGGATTATATGTGTAACAATGAAAACAATTCTTGTGAGAATTGCATTGCGGATATTCTAAAAGTTATCCTTATACTTCAGCAAAGTGTATGTCAAAATGACTGCTGCTTAGAGACTTGTGATAGAGGTTTCTTAGGTCAAAATAGTAGTTTCTGCTACAACACTAGACCAATAGTATTATATACTTGTGGTAATGGAAATACACCACTTGCTATGCCTATTAGCAAAGATCCAAGTATTACTACTACCAGTAATGTATTTAGACTAGAAAAATTGGATGGTTGCTGTGCTACTTGTAGAGTACTAGCACCTAACACTGATGAATCTAGTGTCTTTCCATATGAAGCTACTAACTCATTCTTTACTATTAATTTAGGATGTTGTTGTGTACTTAGATGTCTAGATGATACTTTTGTTGAATGTATATAATAAAAAAGATTGAATAGAAGTAACAATTCTATTCGTCTTTTTTTATTCTTTAATATATATAGTATTGATACTATCAAATACTTTAAAAGTGATTAACAAGCCTAATTTTATCATTATCTGTATTAATAATATTCTACATAGAAAAAGCCTCCAACAAAATGGAGGCGCACTTAAAAAGTGAAAACCACATTATGTGCACTAATTATAGGCTCCTTTTTGTTATTAATTATTTAGTTTATATATTGTACTTTTTTTATATCTTTTTTAGATATAGTTATTATCAAAGGGTAATGTAATTTAAATCAATACTATTCGTTTTCTTTTGTACTATATTTTTGTATAATTTCTTATTTTATAAGTTTTTATACGCACACTACTGCCCGAGATAATTATAATTATGAAGATTATAAGCTTCATAATTCCTATGAAGACCTATGGCTTCATAGGTAAAAAGAATAAGACTTTTTAAGGCTTATTCTTCTCTTAAAGTAATATTTAATTCTTTATTAAGTACTTTTAATATTTTCTCTACTCTAGTATTAATTTGTTCAGTAGTCATTGTACCATTATTATTACCTAATTTTATTCTTAAAGTAATAGACTTCTTACCATCAGGTATTTTATCACCATTATATTCTTCAATAAATGATACTTCTTTAACCATAGTACTAACTATGTCATCTATCTCTTTCCAAGTAGTTGAAGTATCTACTAATAGGGATAAGTCTTTTTCTACTAATGGGAATTGAGGTAAATGATTAAACTTATTAGTTCTTGATTTAAATGGTACTAATTTTCCAAAGTCTAATTCAAAGATAGCTATATTGGTTCTCTTGATACCTGATTCATTCATTGTAGATACTGATACTAATGATAATGAACCTATTATTTCATTATTTAAACTAATATTTAAGTAAACTTCTTTATCAGACCATGATGGTTTTTCTAGTCTACTTAGAGTAAGTTCTTCCATATGATTATATCTAGATAGGTTTTCTACTACTCCTTTTAATTCAAAGAATATTTCTTTAGCATTCTTACCTACTATTGCTCCAGTTAATAATTTCTTATGAATTGGTAATACTTCTTCTTCAGTAGATTCATGGTACTTACCTTTAATAAATACTTCGGCCATTTCAAATACTCTAAATGTATCAAAATATCTTAAGTTTTTACTTATTACTTCTAACATACCAGGTACTAATGAACTTCTTAGTATTCCTAGTTCTGGTGAAGGTGGTGTTGCTAATCTAATTGAAGTACTTGTATCTATTTTAGCAGCTTTTATATATTTCTCATCTATCCAAGGATATGTAAATACTTCATTAAAGTTACATCTATAGGCTAGGTATTCTCTTAATCTTCTTTCTAATGTTACTTTAGGTTGATTTACTGAACTTGTAAAGTTTACTGGTAATGGTTTTGCATCAAAGTATTCATAACCTATTAGTCTTGCTATATCTCCTAGTACATCATCTTTCATAGATACATCACCAGTACTTCTCCATGTTGGAACTACTGTCTTAAAGATATTATTCTTATATTCTACTTTATATCCTAGTCTTTCTAATGTGTCTGCTATTTCTTCTACTGTTAATACTTTACCTAATCTTATATCTAGGAATTCTTTAGATACTTCTACTACTTCGTTTTTAGTAGGATTTGGATAATTATCTCCATAGGATATTATTTCACATTCAGGATATATTTCTTTAAATAATTGTAAAGCTAATGATAATCCTAAGTCTACTCTCTCGGTATCGATATTCTTTTCATAACGAATTGAGGCATCGGTCTTTTCATCAAATCTTTTACCTGAATTTCTTATTGTACCTGCAGTAAAGTCTGCTACTTCAAGGACTACTCCTGTTGTATCTGGTAAGATTGAATCTTTTCTACCACCTTTAATACCTGCTAATGCCATAGGCTCCTTGGTATCACATATTACTAGGTCATCAGTAGTTAAATCTATACTGTTTTCATCTAGTAATAATAGTTTTTCTCCCTTGTTAGCATTTCTTACGATTATTTTTTCTCCTGTTACATGAGTTCTATCAAAAGCATGTAATGGTTGACCTACTGCCATCATTACATAGTTTGTTATATCTACGATTGCATTTATTGGTCTCATACCACCATTTGTTATAGCTGTTTGCATCCATATTGGAGATGGTTTTACATAAACGTTATTTATTTCTACTGCTGAGTATCTAGGACATTTAGTGGTATCTTTTATTTCGATATTATATTTTTTTATATTTTTATCTGGTTTTATTATTTCTAATTCTTTTAATGGTACTTTGTATATTGCAGATAATTCTCTTGCTATTCCATAATGTCCCCATAAGTCTGGTCTATTGGTTAGAGACTTATTATCTATTTCTAATACGGTATCATTCATACCAATTATATCAGCGATATTATCTCCTGGTTTGCAATCTACTCTTGATAAATCAACGATTTCACTTTCATCTTTAGGTGGAAAATAGTCTTCTAGATATACTTCTGTTGCTCCACATATCATTCCATATGATGATACTCCACGCATCTTGGTTTCTTTTATTTTTACTAAGTCGCCTTCGCCATGCCAATATACTTCTGCTCCTGGCTTTGATATTACTACTTTTTCTCCTACATATAGGTTAGAACCACCACATACAATTTGGACAGGAGATTCTTCACCGATATTTACCATACATACTTTTAATTTATCAGCATCAGGATGCTTATTTACTTCTAATATTTCTCCTACTATGATATCATGGAACTTAAGAGAAGTATCTATTACATCTTCTACTTCTACTGTTCTCATTGTTAAATCATAAGATAATTGTTTATTTGTTATTTCTTTTGATAAATCAACATATTTTTTTACCCAATTTAATGAAACTCTCATCTTTCTTACCTCCTACTTAAACTCTCTTAGGAATCTTAAATCCCCACTATGGAATAATCTTACATCATCTATACCATATCTCATCATTACTAATCTGTCTAATCCGATATTGATATAGAAACCAGTCCATACTTCTGGATCTAAGTTAGCACTTCTAAGGACATTTGGATGAATTACTCCTCCTGGCATTACTTCTATCCAACCATTGTGGTTACATACTTTACAGCCTTTACCACCACATACTAGACATTCCATATCTATTTCATAACCTGGCTCAGTAAATGGGAAGAATCCTTCACGCATACGTACATTTACTTTTTGGCCAAATACTTTTTCTAATATTGTTTCAATCATTACTTTACCTGATGCAAATGATAAATCTTTATCTACTATTAAAGCTTCATATTGAAAGAAAGCTCTTTCGTGTCTTGCATCAGTTGTTTCGTTTCTATATACTCTTCCTGGGTATACAAATCTAGCAGGAGCTCCATGTTCTAATAAGTATCTTACGGAACCTCCTGTTAAGTGTGGTCTTAAACATAATCTTTCCTCAGCAGATTTATCTTCTGTTCCCTCTATCCAGTATGTATCCATTGATTGTCTAGCGGGATGATCTTTAGGAAAGTTTAGGTTATCAAAAGCAAACTTTTCACTACTGATATCATTCTCACTATATACTTCAAACCCTAATGATAAAAAAGCATCATTTAAGTCATAACACATTTGGGTTATTGGATGTAAGGCTCCAGTACTATTTATTTCTTTACCTGGTAATGTTACATCTATTTCTTCATCTGTAACTTTAGCATTATCTACTAAGTCTTTATCTTTTTCATTTAGTTTTTCATCAAAGTAATTTTTTATTTCATTAGCTTTCATACCTACTTGTTTTTTGGTTTCGACATCTAATGAACCTAGAGTTTTTAACACTTCGGTAAGTGGACTCTTCTTACCTAATAATTCTCTTCTTATTTCTTCTAATTCTTTACTAGATTTAGCACTATTTATTTTTTCTAAACCTTGTTTTTTTATTTCTTCTAATCTTTCTAACATAATTTCCTCCTTATACATTATCAAGAAGCATTATTACTTCTTCTTTACTATATTTTTTTTCATAATCTTTTATTTTCTTTATATATTCATTATGACTTATGGTTAAGTCTTCTAATGAATCATATACTATTTTATCTATATTCTTTACTCCGTACTTTATTAAATATTTTATATTTAAATCGGTATCTATATAGTTATCTTCAACTAGAGAAAGAATATAATTACTTTTATTTTTTTGTATCTTCTTATAAGTATCATTAGATACATATCTTAATAAATATTCTATATTATAGTTCATATTCACCTCTTTTTTATAATTAAAAAAGATGATACCTAAAAGGACGAATATTATTATCCGCGGTACCACCTTTCTTTATAACTATTGTTATACTACTTGGAATCTTTAACCAGATTAACGGTTAAGACTAAAGGGTGAATTCGTATTAGATATTTTATCAGGCTTCCATCATCCCCGACTCTCTATTAAACTTCTCTAATATTACTACTTCCTTATCATTGTCTTATTTTCTTTTTATACATCTAAATAATCTTTTTACTTCTGTAGTTTGATTTGTTAGAATATCTTCTTGTTTATTACCTTCACTTATATAGTTAAATCCATATCTATTTATATATTCTATTACTGCTAGTCTTAGAAGTGAACTCTTGTTTTCACTATCTATAAGTTGCATAATATAATATGGTTCTATCATAGATAATTTGCTTATAAATTGTTGTCTTTGTTCATTATTCATAAATAGACACATATTATCTATGTTAATCTTTCCCATAAATATGTCATCTAGGACACTATTTAGTTTACTTTGTTTATATTCAAAACGATATTTGGGATTATTTGGTAATTCTTTAGATAGGATATCTACTGCTTCTGGTGTTAGATTGTCTGAAGCACAAGTATAAAAACTACTTATATTATCTAATCTATATATATCTCTAAATTCTTTCCTTGTGATTAATTGTTTAGCTAGAATAGGATTATATTTAGATACTTCAGAGAATTCTATTTCTCTAGGATACATCATACATACAGCCTGAGTTATCTTTTCATCCTCTCTAATATACTTGAATTCATTTTTTAAAATACTTCCTTTTCTTGGAAAGTTATTATATTCTATACATAAGGCTTCAATTGCTTTAGCATATAGATATAGTTTAAGGTCTGCTCCCATATCTTGCATTTTGTATAGTTCATCCATTGATGGCATAAATACTTCTTTCATAACTAATTCCCCCTTTAAATATAATTATATAGTCATTAAGTCTTTTTCTTTTTCTTTTAATTTTTCATCAACTATTTTATTATATTCATTTATTAATTCTTGTACTCTTTCATTACCTCTTTTTTCTTCATCTTCAGGTAATTCTAGATTACTTAATGCTTTATTAGCATCTTGTCTTATATTTCTTAAAGCTATTTTTGCTTCTTCTGCTAACTGTTTTACTTGTTTTACTAAGTCTTTTCTTCTATCTTCAGTAAGTGGTGGTATTACGATAAATACTACTTCACCATTGTTATTAGGAGTTACTCCTAAGTTTGCTTCAAAGATTGCTTTTTCTATTGCTCCTAGGCATGATCTATCAAATGGTTTAATTGATAGTTGTCTTGCTTCAGGAACGGATATATTTGCTAAACTTTTTAATGGAGTTGGTGTTCCATAATACTCTACCATTACACCATCTAACATATTAGGATTTGCTCTTCCTGCTCTTACATTAGTAAACTTATTTTCTAATGATTCTATTGTTAACATCATCTTTTCTTCTGTATTTAATATTGTTTCTTCCATAATTTCTCCTTTTTATATATGATATTTTACCATATTTTTATTATTTATTCAACATTTTTTCGTTATTTTTATTTATTACTATAATAGCAACCAAAACATTTATTTTTTAGACCTAGGCTAAAAAATACCCTATAGGACCTTAGGCCTATAGGGATATATAAATTATTTCTTATTAGATTTCTTAAGTTCACTAAGAATCTCTTCAAGTAATAATACTTCATCACTCTTCTTAGGTTCTTCCATCTTTTCTTTTTTATCTTCTTTCTTCTTATTAATACTAGTAAGTTTATTAATAAATTTAACCAATAAAAAGATACAAAAAGCAATAATAAAGAAATTAATAACATTATTAATTAAAGAACCATATCTAATCGTCGATTCTCCTACTTTAATAGATAAATTACTAAAATCATGACCACCAATAATAATACCAATAATAGGCATTAATAAATCATCTACTACTGAAGTAACAATCTTACTAAAAGCAGACCCCATAACAACACCTACTGCTAAGTCTACAACATTACCTCTTTCTATAAAAGTTTTAAATTCATTTATAATTTTCTTCATATACTTCTTCCTCTCTAAATCAATTATACTATTAAATAATATCTAAGTAAAGATAATATTCATAACAATACCAAGTGTTATCCCAAGAACAACACCCGCTAATACCTCTAGTGGATTATGTCCTAGTTTTTCTTTTAAATTAGTACCAACAACTTTATTAATTACCCTAGCCTGATTACCGCTCTCATATCTTATACCCATAGAATCATATATAACAATTAAAGAAAAAAATAAAGATAAAGCAAATAAAATACTAGTAACACCATAATTTAAATATATAATAGTAGTTAAACTACTAGTTAAAGTACTATGCGTACTAGGCATACCACCCATACCATCAAAGAATCTTTTAATATTTAATTTATGATACCTCTTAGTTTCAATTATTACCTTTATAGTTTGTGATATAAGAGCAGCTATAAAAGGAATAATTAAATATTTATATAACATACTATCACCTATTATATTCTATTTAATAGTATCTAATAATATCTTACTTTTTAAATATATTCCAGAATATCGATCATAATAATCCTCAGTAAACTCCTCTAATTCTTTTAATACATCTTTAGATATATCTAATTTATTTAACTTAGATATATCTACTAAATATAACATTCTAATTAACTTAATACTCTTAGTAGATATAACCTTCTCATTCCTAAGACAATTCTTACATACATATCCCCCTAGATAACTAGACATAGTAACAATATCATGAGTATTACCACATACTACACATCTATCAATAATAGGCATAATACCAAGATAATCTAATAATTTTAATCTTAATATAATAGTAATAGCCTCTGGATTATAATTATCATTAATCTTATCTAAACAATCTAAATATAATTTATATATATTCTTATTACCATCATGCTTATATACTTTAGTCACTAGTTCAGTAATATAAGTAACATAACTAATTTTAACAATATCTTTCTTAATATTATTATAACTATTAATAGTATCAGCATCAATTAATTTAGATAAACCATTCTCTTTATAATTAATATTAAAACTACCATAATTAAATTTAGTAGTAGTACTAAAAAAGGGACTTCTTACTTTCTTAGCCCCTTTAGCTATGATTCCTAGTAAACCATTCTCAGTAAAGATATTAATTATCTTACCATTATCTTCAAAGGGATATTCACTTACTATTACCCCCTTTATTTTTTTATCCATATCATCACTTCTTTTTTTATTATTCCCTTTAAGTCTAGGTCTTAAAGGGTTACTTGAAGCCT